>LSQX01327153.1_pt1 | contig 31579 bp, 28 predicted proteins | sample 654561 | NCBI WGS metagenome assembly LSQX01 (sample SAMN04489861, study PRJNA283612) | anaerobic digester metagenome | isolation source: 4 biogas reactors fed with cattle manure at either 37C or 55C with and... | place: Denmark: Kongens Lyngby | collected 2014 | reverse complement strand
TTGAAACCGAACCAGCAGAACCACAGTATGAACACGCCAAGAGCTCCGAGAGGGATGCTGTGGCCCGGTATGGCCTTGGGCTTGCCGTCCTTTCCGTATTTGCCGATCCTGGGACCGAGTATAGCCGCGCCAACCAAAGAGGCCACGCCCCCAACCATATGCACTGCGCTGGAGCCTGCGAAGTCATGGAAACCGAGCTGTGACAGCCAGCCGCCGCCCCATATCCAGTGACCGGAAATCGGGTAAATGACAAGGCTGATAACTGCGCTGTATATGACATACGAGATAAATTTTGTGCGCTCGGCCATTGCGCCCGACACTATCGTCGCTGACGTGGCACAAAAAACCGTTTGGAAGATTACAAACGCCATGGTGGGATAGCTTCCCGAATAATCGCCCTTGATAAAGATATCGGGCGCGCCGATAATTCCGAGAATATCATTTCCGAACATCAGGCCGAAACCCAGCGCCCAGAACACCACCGACCCGATTGCGAAATCCATCAGGTTTTTCATAATGATGTTTGCGGCGTTCTTTGCTCTTGTAAATCCGGCTTCGACCATCGCAAAACCCGCCTGCATGAAAAAGACCAGCGCGGCGGCCAGCAACACCCAGATGGTATCTGCTGATGAATACATAAAGAACCCTCCTCAGATATTTTAAGGCTCAGCAATTCTGCAGAATGCTTTTTGACCGGATACGGCAAAAGGCGCCGCGGGTTTTCACCCACAGCGCCTTTGCCGTCCTTGTTATGTATTTTAATCTCTTGTATTCTGTTTGTCAAGAGAATTTTGCAATTTTTATTATTATATATTTCATTTTATTTGCAATATACTATTATTTGTGATATTTATTGCAATAATTATGAATTATTTATATTGCAATGTTTCATATCTGGAATTTTATTGTTTTAAACCATCCGATTTGTTATAATAGTAAAAAGAGTCATTCTCTTGCATCTTATTACTTGAATTTTCTATACCAGATAATGAAATACATAACTGATAGGAGAATTGCCATGGTTGATAATCCGGAATTCCCCAGCTTCAGCAGCCAAAAAACCCAAGATGGCTTAAATCCCGAGCCTGACAAGGTTCAGCAGCAAAACGATACTTCCACAGCTCCCGATTCCGACGATCATACACAACAGCCTTTTTTCAGCAAGCCGCCCGAGACCGGAATCCGTCCGCCGGCGCCGCCGTCAGCGCCCCCTCCCCCTCCCGTATATCCACCTTACGGACAGGGAAATACACAGGGGAATATTCCGTATTCTCAACCATATAACCAACCAAGATATACCCCGCCCGCATACCCGCAGAACAACTACCCGCAGCAGCAGCCATACAATTACTATCCGCCACATCAACCGTATACTCCTGTTAATAAGCCCGCATCCGGCCTTGCAATAGCGTCGCTGGTTCTCGGAATAATAGCGCTCTTTTTGTTTTGGATACCGGTGATTAACTTCATCACCGCCCTGCTGTCGCTGATATTCGGAATCGTCTCCAAATCCAAGGGTGACGGGGGATTAGCGATTGCGGGTATTGTACTCGGCGTAATCACCTTGATTATAATCTGTTTATCTTTTTTATTTCTTATGCTTATTCCTATTATGTTTGCCAGCGGTAGTTATGAAGGCTACAGCGAGTTTGGTTATGAATCGTTGAATACCCTTGCAAGCATGTCGAGTATGTTTTTAAAAATCGGCAGGTAATAACATGGTGTAAAACAGCATAACCGCATTTTCGGGACGGCTTTAAGGCTGTCCCGTTTTTTTTATTTGTCCGTCTACCCTTTTTCGTCATTATCACGCCTGTTTCACCGCTATAATAAAAGTGCGGACTTGTTTATTGTTTCTTAACCGGAGGTGGGGCGGATTATGCCTGTTATATATATCGATGTGCTGCTTGCGCTCAATCTTTTTATTGATTTTCTGCTCCTGTCCGCGGTTTCAAGGATACTGCGCCTGCCGCCGAAAAGAATCCGGCTGGTTCTCGGAGCGGTTGCGGGGAGCGGTTGCTCATGTCTGCTTTTTCTTCCCGCTCTCTCCCCTCCCGCCTCCCTTATCATAAAAACGATATGCGCATGCGCTATTGTCCGTATCGCCTTTGTGTGGCGGGGTTTTATGCTGTACATAAAGCAGCTTGCGGCTTTTCTTGTGGCATCCGCCCTGTTTGCGGGGATTGCCTTTGCAATCTGGTTTTTTGCCGCGCCCGAAGGATTTTACGTTATCAACGGTGTTGTATATTACAACGTGTCCCCGCTTATGCTGACGGCCCTGACGGTTGTAAGCTATCTGGCGATCAGCCTTTATGACCGGCTGACCCACAAGCGCATGGCGCTCGGTCAGGAATACCGCCTGATAATAGATTGCGGAGGGGGGCCAGTGGGGCTTAGAACACTTTATGACACCGGACATCATGTCACCGACGTGTTTTCGGGAAGTCCGGTCGCCGTTGTGCGGTATGGAGCGGTTGAAGCCTGTCTTCCGGAAAACCTCCGGAAATCCGTATGCTTTGCGCTTGACGGCTTAAATGCAGTCAGACCCGGGGGAAAAGAACAGGCCAGCATTGCAGCGGCGGTTGGTTCAAGGCTCAGGCTGATCCCCGTAAAGACTGTCGGCGGTACAAGTCTGCTGCCCGCCTTTGCGCCGCCGCATATGGAGCTGGTTTCTAACCGGGGCAACGCGGATGTAACGGGTGCATATATCGCGGTATGTAAGGTTTTAGGCCGCGGCGAGTACGACGCGATAATCGGAACGGATCTGGTGAATCTTTTGGAAAGGAGCGGGTCATCTTGCAGGAAGCGATAGCGTCGATTATTGAGCGAATGCGTCTGCTTTGGCGGAAATTGCTGTGCCTGTCGGCCGATGATGAATATTATATAAACGGGGCGGACACCCTCCCCCCGCCCCTGACGGCCGATGAGGAAGCCGAGGTGTTCAACAGGATTGAGGCCGGCGACCCTTCGGCACGCGATCAGTTAATAACCCATAACCTGCGGCTTGTCGTTTATATTGCGCGTAAATTTGAAAATTCCGGGGTTGGGATTGAAGACCTTATATCCATAGGAACAATCGGTCTGATTAAGGCTGTCAATACATTCTGCCCCTCAAGGAATATAAAGCTTGCGACCTATTCCTCACGCTGTATCGAAAATGAAATTTTGATGTATCTGCGGAAAAACGCCCCTTTGCGAAACGAAATGTCGATAGACGAGCCGTTAAACGTGGACTGGGACGGGAACGAGCTGCTTTTATCCGATATTCTCGGCAGCGATCCCGATGTTGTGAACAGAAATATCGAGCAGGAGGCGGAGAAAAACCTTTTGCTCGACTGCATATCCCACCTGACCGACAGGGAACAGTTTATCATGTGCCTGCGGTTTGGAATAAACGGCAACAAGGAGCACACCCAAAAGGAGGTGGCCGACCTCCTCGGCATCTCGCAGTCCTACATATCCCGCCTTGAAAAAAAGATTATCAAACGTTTGAAAAAAGATTTTGAACGGGCATGCTGAATATCATGACATTATCTAATGACGCCTCGTATCTATCGCAGCACGATGGATTCGGGGCATGTTTTTTCAGGCGTCGCGCCGCGTCGGTCAAACATGCATGAATCGGCTCGATGATGAATATTAATGTACTGACATAAGCATTCACACATGATGGCTTTGCATTATGCGGGGAGGTGCGCCATGCCCGACACCATTCAGATTGTTACAAAGGACAGCTTTGAAAAGTTTGTAAGCCGTTCATTATTGCCGATCATGCTTGTGTTCTATTCTCAGAAATACCCAAGCTGTAAAAATCTGATGGAGACCATTCAAGCCCTTGAAGCCAAATACCGCGGAAGCATACAATTCGGGCTTGTCGACGCCGACCAGCAGGGAGAGCTGACCGGACAGCTCGGAATCGGCGGGCTTCCCAGTATTCTGATACTTAATGGCGGGAGATTGTGCGCAAACATCGGAGGTAACCTTCCCTTGTCCCATTATAAGCATATGCTTGATAGGCTTCTTTCGGAAAACAAGCCGCATAAAAAGGGGCTTTTCGGATTTTTGAAGCACTAGAAAACGGGGGTCTGCGGATGAACTGCAGACTCCCGTTTTCCAGTGTAGGCTTTAGTCTGTTTTAACGCGTCATGTCCGCGTTAAAACCAGATAAACACATCAGAACAATGATGCTGATGCAGCTATGCCGATGAGAGAGATTTGCTTTAGCTATTGGTAGGACAAGCCCTCGGCTAAGCGGATGGTCTTTGACTTACTTTATAACATTATAACCGCAATCAATCAATTTCCATAACGGCGGGGCGTCATATTCGCGCATGTCAAGGCATACACCTCCGAGCTTATATTTTTCGGCAAGCCGCAGTTTAAAATAAATGCTTCTTATATCCTCAAACCATATTGTATGCCTATTGTTGTTTTCGTCCGAGTAGTTTATATATGGCGTTTCTGACTCCTCGTCATATTCTATCTTTGCGCCGCTTCGCGCGGCTATCGTTACGGCGGCATCCCCGCCTATTATTGTCCCTCTGCCGGTTCCGGGGGTGTACGGCAGCTCCCAGCATTGCCCGTATACGGGCAGGCCGATGAAAATCTTTTCGGGCAGTATCATGCCGACGGTATTTTGCAGTATTTCATCAATAACGCCAAATGGCGCCGGCGGGCAAGGGTAATCGCTTTGATTTTTGCCGTATGTTTTTAATATCACCGCATCTATGATATTCCCCATCGTCTCCAAGCTTTGCCTGCCATACCAATCCCTCATGTCAAGCTCGGCTGTGACGTGGATTTTCAAGGGCTGCAAAATCCTCATAATGTTCCTGAAAAACCTCACGACTGCCGGAGGGTCAAGGGAGCTGATACCGCTGCCTATCTTCAGGCCGGAAAATCCTCTTTCCTTTATCTGCCTGAGTATGTTTTTAATAAGCGTTCGCTGTAAATCATCATCGTGAAGGAGCCTTGCCGTTGACAACTCCCCACAGTCAATATGCAGCATCAGACTAACCTTATGCTCATGCAGCTTATCAAGCACCGATTGGTCACCCTGGGCTTCTATACTTCCGTCCGAAGCTATAATATATCCGGACGGGCAGAGGAATGAAATCAAGCCCCCGTTCTTTTTTATAAAGCCGTCCGCCCTGAACCCATCCAAGTCGGCATTCACAATAACCTGTATTTGCTCTTTTGAGATATTTTCTGTTTTTAAACCGTTATTGGTCGGGAGCAGCAGCGGCTGGCCCGCCGCCAAAAAAGGATGCGTCCCCAAGCCGTTTGCCTCTATAATCTCACCTGTCGGCAACCCGAATCTTTCTGAAATCGAAAAGAGCGAGTCGCCGTCTTGGGTAATGTAAATAATCATACATCTCATGCCTTTCGTAATATCAATAGCATGGTGCAAATCAATGTTTATTTATTAGTATTCGTTTTTGCCATGGTTTATGAATCTTGATAATTTTGCCATGGCGTTCTTAATATGATATGATTGAAACAGTTCATCGCAACCGAGGCAATAAAGGAGAATGCAGGATGGATATAAAAAGGTATTCCCAAGCGGATGAAGCGCTCTTGTTCGATATGCTTCGGGAAGAAGGAGAGGAATGGAGCGATTATTACAACCAAAAGGGATATGACAAATATAAAAAAGCATTGGTTTCAAGCATTACCTATGTCGTTTATGACGGCAGCACCCTTTGCGGCTATGCCCGCTGCCGTGAAGACGACGGTTTCGGCGTTTATGTGTATGATTTGCTTGTGAGAAAATCATGTCGGGGCAGGCAGCTCGGAAGGATGCTCATGGAGCAGGTTTGCAGGGACTTCGCCGGCCAACCCATATATGTTATGAGCGACGTAGACCCTTATTATGATAAGCTCGGTTATCGAAAAGAAGGATCGATATTCCAAGTCACGGTAAATTAATAAATAAAAAATGCTCCCCTACTTTGTAATAAAGCAAGGGAGCTTTAAAGTTTGATATGTTAAAATAATCATAAAATTACGATATTTTAAGCTGCAGCCTGAACCTGTCCGAAATCATGGCGATAAATTCGCTGTTGGTCGGCTTGCCGCGCCCGTTATGTATGGTATAACCGAAATATGAGTTGAGGACATCGACGTCGCCCCTGTCCCATGCAACCTCGATTGCGTGGCGTATCGCCCGCTCAACGCGGGAAGAGGTTGTTGAGTGCTTTTTTGCGACGGCGGGATAAAGCCTTTTTGTGACGGCGTTGATAATATCGTCGTCATTGATTGCCATTATTATTGCATCCCTGAGATACTGATAACCCTTTATATGAGCAGGCACGCCTATCTGATGTATTATCTCGGTCACCCTCATTTCGAGACTTCCCATTTTCTGTGCGCCCTGAATATGATTACGATGCATCGGGTCGATTCGGGATTTTCCGTTCAAGGTTAATATCCGTTCGGCCATTTCATCTGCGTCAAACGGCTTTAAGAAATAGTAGTCCGCTCCAGCGAGAAGGGCCTCTCTTTCGAGGTTCGGATTGTCAAAGCTGGACATTATCATGATCTGAGGCCTTTTTGCCAGATTCAGTCTCTGCATCCCCCGAAGGACCCCGATCGCGTCCAGATGCGGCAGGAAGAAATCCATAATAACCACATCCGGACGCGTCTGCTCAATCATGGTCAGAAGCTGCCGCCCGTCCTTCGTGACCGCCTGTACATCCAGCGAGTGCGAGCGCATTATTGCCGCGCAGGGTTTGCCGAAATGCTCGCTGTCATCTGCCAATAATACTTTTACTGCCTTTTCCATTATTTTACCCCCAAATTGATGTTTTTTGTGCCCTTTCCTGAGGCACAACGACAGTCTACCATATATTGGCAAATAATGCAATACCTTGGAATAAAATTTTTTTAAAAATTCAGGGTATTTTTTCGGAAATGCAGTAAAAAAGCTATGCTGCCGGAGATTGTTGCTGTAAAGCTACCGTATTGGCTGTTTTTAGCATGTTTTCCGCGAATATTGCAAACCCCTTGGTCGGATCGTTCACAAATACATGGGTCACGGCGCCGACAAGCTTGCCGTCCTGTACAATCGGGGAACCGCTCATCCCCTGGATTATACCGCCCGTCTTTCCTAAAAGCTGCTCGTCGGTAATTACAATTACCATATTCCTTGTCGGGGCCGAGTCGTTATAGCGCACCTGGTCAATCTTTATATCGTATAGCTGAGGAGTTGTACCGCTTATTGTCGTCAGTATTTTCGCCGGTCCGGTTTTTACCTGCTGCTTCATTGCGACCTGAAGCGCCTGTCCTGACATCGGGGTTTTTGTCAGCAAACCGTAGACTCCGGTTTCGCCGTTAATCGTGAGGTTTCCGATCGTGCTGCCTTCAAAGCCGCCCCTGAGCTCTCCGGGTTCGCCGCTGATTCCTTTTACTATGCTGTATATCCGCGCGGATACGATTTCACCGCTTGCCAGAGGAAGCACATCCCCCGTATCCACGTCGCATATCGCATGACCGAGTCCTGCGAACACGTTTTTGCCCGGCACGTAAAAGGTCATTGTTCCTATTCCCGCCGAGCTGTCACGAACCCAAAGTCCGGCCTTCCAGCAATTCTCGTTTACGGATTTGACGCAGCTGAACCGCATATCAAAGGTAATATTGTTTCTTCTTATGCGAAAGGTCATGGTTTTGCTGCCTGCCTTTTCAATTATAGCGGCGACCTGCTCTGTTGTATTGACAGGCTTGCCGTCTATCTTTACCAAAACATCGCCGACCTTCATGCCTGCCGCCTTGGCAGGATTTTTCGGGCCGTCCGGCGTGTCGACGTCGGACATCCCGACCACCAAAACGCCGTCGGTGAACATCTTTATTCCGAACGGCATTCCGCACGGAACCACCGAGGTTGCATTTACCACCTTCACCGTCACGTCTTTTATCGGGAACAGTCCAAACAGCTCGAGGGACGCCGAATAGCTGCTGCCGGGTGAAAGATTTGCGACCGGGGTCGAATTCATGCGCTGGGCTTTATGGGTGCTGACCTGTATGGTTTTGTTTAGCTTCAGGTCATATCCGGACACAACGCTGAATTGCTCCGGCATCGAGTTCCCCAGAAGGAAGATTGCCGAATACAAAAGACTGCATGCGACAAATAGTGCCGCGCTGATACGGCGAAATACTTTACGCATCCGGATTACCATGCCTTTCCGGTTTGCCTGTATAAATCAATCCCGCAGGCACAGACCCAAATTTAAAAAGCAATGATTGGCCGTAAAGGGTCTTCATTGCATGAATAATCTTGTTTTTCAAAATTTAACCTCCCCTTTGATGTAGTTTTTGACCGTCATCAAACTTGTTGCGAGGTCTGTTTTAATGTTCCACCGCACAGAAAAAGTATTTAACCATTTAATATTTTTCACTCGGTAATGATTTTCATCAAATCCTCAAAAAGCCTGAATAATCGGTGCATTTTTTAATATTATAAGTAATCGATATTGTATTAATATTTGTTATAAAATAAAAAATAATGCGGTTGAATTTTTCTTACCCACATTACTCTTTATTTTATAATTTTATAAAATTTTATAAATCTTTTTCGTCTTTATCTTCCGAATCCAGCCCGTACGACGGCCTTATCTCTTCCAGAATCTCGTCGATGGAGGGTCCGGTTTCCTCCGGTTCGGTATATATATTGGTTTGCTCTGCCTGCTCTTCTTCCCTATATGCCGCATCTTCTGTTTTTTCGGGCTGCGGCTTTTCATGTGCAAAAACAAGGGCTATCGAAGTGCAAAACGCAAAAATACCGATACACAAATCCGGAATGCCCGCCAGTCGGCTTGAATTATAGGCGTCGGTTTCTCCCTGCAGGAACAAGGCAATCAGGGTGATAGGACCGGAAATCGACAACACGGCCGTGCATAAAGCATAAAACAGCAGCGGGCGGGGCGATTTGTCGCCGATTTTTGATATAAACCTCGCGAACGAAAAGAGAAACAGCATGGTAAATATAAGCATTACAAAATCATAGAAGCTTTGCTCAACCGGGATGGCGCTTGCATATGACACTTCATAGCGTACAACCCTGACCCAAATCCATATTACCGGAGTAAGAGCGCCCATCGAAACCCCTGTGCCGGGCTTCAGGCTTCCGGCGATAAGCTTTGCGCCAAGCCACATAAGGAACATCCCCGCAAGTACGCCGAATATCAGCGTAAAGGTCAGGGTTGTGGAATCAAGGTTGTTTATTATGGTTTCATTAGGAGGCGGAGTGCGATTAAACGCAAGCCAGCTCCATCCGTCGAACAATGATGAGATAATCAGCACAAATCCCAGCGCAGCGGAGGATAGACCCATGGGCATGCAATCATGTCTTACCATGGAAATCGGGTGGCGGATCCGTCCCTCACCGGCAAATACCAGAATCGCAAGCGCCGCCATAGTAAAAAGTAAAAATCCGATTACATAGTAACTCACATGAAAATCGCCGGTTTCGCCGTCCTGCATATAAGGGGTGATAACAATCCGCAAAACGGTAGCGACGATGGCCGCGACAGCTGTCAGTCCGACCGCAGCCGGACGGAGAAATTTCCGCATATGAAGAGTCATTCCTTTCGGGGAATTATGCCTGCGCTAAGAGTATGCTCATTTTTATGTATTGTAGCACTTCTATCAGCAAAATGCAAAGCCTTAATCCAGATGAAAAACAAATCCCCGCGGAAAAAAGCGGGGATTTGTTTCAGGTTAAATAATCTTAAATAATATCAGCCGCGCTGATCCAACGGTATATATTTCTGCGGAGGGGCTATCGCCTTGTATGCGGGACGTATAATCCGACCTCCGGTCGTGATTTCTTCAATCCGATGGGCGCACCAGCCCGGCATGCGTGCAACCGCAAACAGAGGCGTAAAAAGGTCCTCGCTGATGCCGAGGGTGCGGTAAACCAATCCGGAATACATGTCTACATTGGCGCACATAGCCTTGTCAACCCCCTTGACCGAGGCAAAAACCTTGGGCGTCAGCATTTCAACCTTTTCAAGCAGTCTGAAATCGGCACCCAGACCCTTTTTTTCCGCAAGGCCGTATGCTTTCTCCTTGAGAATCACCGCCCGCGGATCGGACAGGGTGTAAATCGCATGCCCCATTCCGTATATGAGACCCGAACGGTCGCCCGCCTCGCGGTTAATCAGTTTTGTCAGGAATGCGGCAATCTCATCATCGTCATTCCAGTCGCGGACGCCCTCCTTGATATAGTCGAGCATCTCCATAACCTTAATGTTTGCGCCGCCGTGGCGGGGGCCTTTAAGCGAGCCTATTGCAGCAGCTATAGCCGAATATGTATCGGTTCCCGACGAGGACAGGACGCGCGCTGTAAAGGTGGAGTTGTTTCCGCCTCCATGCTCGGCATGAAGCATAAGGCACAAATCCAGAAGCTTTGCCTCCTCATCCGTAAAACTGGAATCGGCTCGCAGCATATGCAGTATGGCTTCGGCGGTGCTGAGTCCCGGAATCATCGGGTGAAAATACATGCTTTCCTTGTCATAATGACGGCGTTTGACCTGATAAGCATAGGACATTATGGTGGGCATCATGGCAATAAGATTAATCGACTGCCGCAAAACATTCTCAAGAGAAATATCTTCGGCATTATCGTCATAGGAGTACAGCGCCAGCACGGATCGGGCAAGCTTGTTCATAATATTGTTGGACGGCGCCTTGATAATCATATCCTCGGCAAAATATTCCGGCAATTCATGACACTCTGACAGGATATTGCTGAACTGCTCAATCTGACTCTTTGTAGGAAGCGTGCCGAACAAAAGCAGCCAAGCCGTTTCTTCAAATCCGAAACGTATATCATGCGCACAGCCATTCACGAGCTCCCGAATGTCCATGCCGCGATATACCAGACGTCCCTCTACCGGAGACTTTTCGCCTTCGTTCATTACATATCCGTGAACATTGCATATCAGGGTCAAACCGGCAACAACACCGCTACCGTCCGCATTGCGCAAACCGCGTTTGACTTCATACTGTTCGAATTTTTCAGGGTCAATTCGGTTATTTTTCCTAAACTCCTCGCATAGTGATATTAAAGCGGAGTTGGAAATCTTCTCGCGGTTTTCCTCCATGGGATCAAATCCTTTATCTTAGATATAAGAAATATAAGCGAATGTTCTTATTATATTTACACCATTGCATAAAGTCAAGATGATTTCACTTTAAATAGTTAAATTCTGCAACTTTTATGTTTTCCTATTTCATTTTATTCGCACATTTATCTGATTAATCCGGTACATATCAAACAATCATGAAAGTCACGTGCTTGCGTTTTTCATTCCGGACATGGAAAGGAGAAGGCATTTGAAACGCTATCTTATTTGGGCCGGAGTCGTCTACCTAATGCTGCTCCTGTTTCCTCTCCCGCTTCTCGGCAGGTCGCAAGCGGACAAGGACCCCCACACAGGCAAACCGTCGACCTCATCATCGAGCACGAAAAGCAACGACAAAAGTTCGGATAATGTGTTCCGTCTTTTGGATTCCGATACGGGAAAGGTTTATGACGTATCCGAAATTGATTTTGTCACCGGAGCCGTCGCAGCGGAAACGTATCCGACCTATCATACCGAGGCCCTCAAGGCTCAGGCGGTCGCTTCATATACCTATTACAGTGTGCTGCGCAAGCGTCAGCGCGCCAACCCCGACAAAGGGTTGAAGGGGGCGGACTTTGAGGACACACAGTCGGGATTTCCCGTGTTCTACACCACAAATCAGCTGAAAGAGCGCTGGGGCAGCAGCTTTGACACATATTATAACAAAATAAAAGGCGCGGTTAATGAGGTTTTCGGAAAGCTTATCACCTATGACGACCAACCTATAACCGCCGTTTATCACGCCATCAGCGCGGGCACGACCGAGGACGCCGCAGTCGTCTGGGGAACATCCTATCCTTATCTTCAGCCGGTGGCAAGCCCCGGAGACAAGCTCTCTCCGGCGTATCAATCGGTTGTTTCCCTAAAGCCCGACGAGCTCAAGTCCAAACTCTCGGATATAAAGGATTTGACCTTCAGCGGCGAGCCGGATACATGGCTGGGCGACGACCTGCAAACCTCTGTTTCCGGAACGGTGACCCATATTTCAATCTGTAAGGCCCCACTTACGGGAATGCAGCTGCGACAGGCGCTGGGTCTGCGCTCCGCCTGTTTTTCGGTCAAATACAGCGACGGCAGCTTTGTTTTTACAGTTCAGGGATACGGCCACAATGTCGGGATGAGCCAGTACGGGGCGGATTATCTCGCCCGCCAGGGGCTTAAATACGACGAGATACTTCATTATTACTACACCGATGTGGTTATTAAATAATCAAGGAGCACCCGAAGGTGCCCCTTGTAATCAGTCAATCCGGCCGTATATGTAAGCTTTGCCTGTTATCTTGAAGACAACAGGGTCAGAGCCTCCGAGCGTGCGCGCGCGTCGGCCTTCATTCTGCCGCGCAGAGCCGACGTCTGGGTCCGGCAGCCGGCTGCCCTCGCGCCTCTCATTGTCATGCAGAGATGCTCCGCCTCAATAATGACCGCAACCCCCTGCGGGTCAATCTCTTTTTCAAGAAAATCCGCAATCTGTGCGGTAAGACGCTCCTGCAGCTGGGGGCGGTGGGCAAAGCAGTTTACAATCCGCGCGAGCTTTGACAACCCGATTACCATGCCGTCACGCGGTATATACGCTATATGCGCGACGCCGAAGAAGGGAACGAGATGATGCTCGCATACCGAATAAAGCGGAATGTCGCGCACCGTCACCATCTCGTCATTCTGCTCCTCATGAAAAAGCTTCAGATGATGCTTCGGGTCCTCCTCGAGGCCCGAGAATATTTCCTCATACATTTCGGCAACCCGTCGGGGCGTCTCCCGCAATCCGTCCCGGTCAGGATTTTCGCCGATTGCAGCCAATAATTCGCGAACCGCAGCCTCAATACGTTTTTTATCCATAAAAAATTCAAATCCTTTCCGGAGCTTGAATGCATCATGTAGAAATTATATATCTGTAATACTTAATCGTCAAGCATTAGCGGCAATCGGTATATCTTTGAATATTAAAGACCTAGCATAATCAGAGACCATATTATACGTTTATTTTCGTTTTGTTTGCACAATCTCCGAGTCGAAATTAAAGACCAATGGTATTTTTACACTTGACACAAACACCCTCGCGTTATACAATATTTGTTAGGTTTACGAATGAGTCCTTAATTATCCTTTGCGTTAGGTGGCGCTGGCGCGGAGGACAAGCTTTCCGGGATTTTCTGCCCGAGAATGCAACCGGGGATTTCACCCCGTTTTTCTTTTATCTTTCATACCCTCTGTCCCGGGAATCATGCTCTTTTGCAGTCCCGTTAACGGCAGGGAAACGCAAAATATCTGAGATTTTCAGCAAACTTAATAATCAAGGAGGTGCATCGTTTAGGTGCCGGATATTTATGTATACATCTTGTTCTGCGCAGCCGGTCTTATTGTCGGCGGCATAGTTGCGGGTATTATCGCCTTTAGAGTCGGCGTTTCTCATAGAAAAAAGATTGCGGAAAACGCTATCGGCTCCGCCGAAGCGGAAGCAAAACGAATATTGAGCGACGCATTAAACACAGCGGAATCAAAGAAAAAGGAGATACTGCTGGAGGCGAAGGATGAGATTTACCGTCAGCGACAGGAATCGGAGCGTGAGCTCAAGGAACGTCGCATCGATATTCAGCGGCAGGAACGCCGACTGCAACAAAAGGAAGAAACTCTTGACAAAAAAATCGAAAACTATGAGAAAAAAGAAGAGGTTATTGCAAACAAGCTAAAGGAAGTCGAGGCAAAACTTTTAGATGCTGAGAATCTTAAAAAAGGACAGTTTGAAATGCTTGAACGCATTTCGGGATTTACCGCGGAACAGGCCAAAGAGCATTTGTTAAGTAATCTTGAAAGTGAACTGATCCACGAAAAATCTTTGAAGATTTCCGAAATCGATGCCCAGTGCCGCGAAGAAGCGGATCAACGGGCACGTGACTTAATATCGCACGCCATCCAGCGTTGTGCCGCCGATCAGGTCACCGAAACCACGGTATCGGTTGTACCGCTTCCCAACGATGAAATGAAGGGCCGCATCATCGGCCGTGAAGGCCGCAACATCCGTGCTATCGAGACATTAACAGGGGTCGATTTGATAATCGACGACACGCCCGAAGCGATAACCTTATCCGGATTTGACCCGGTTCGCAGAGAAATTGCACGTATTGCTTTGGAAAGACTGATTTCGGACGGGCGCATCCACCCTGCCCGTATCGAGGAAATGGTTGAGAAGGCACGCCGCGAGGTTGAGGCGACAATCAAGCAGGAGGGCGAACGCGCCGTTCTGGAAACCGGATTGCACGGCATATCGCCGGAAATTGTTAAGCTTCTCGGTCGTCTGCATTATCGCACCAGCTACGGTCAGAATGTTCTCAACCACTCGATGGAAGTCGCCTTCCTGTCGGGTATCATGGCAAGCGAGCTTGGCATTGATCCCGTCGTTGCACGCCGCGCCGGTCTTCTCCATGATATAGGAAAGGCCGTCGACCATGAGATAGAGGGCTCACATGTTGAAATCGGCATCGACATTGCAAGAAAGCACAAGGAAAGCGAAGCGGTTATACATGCAATCCAAGCCCATCACGGCGATGTCGAGGCAAAAACCGTTGTCGCATGTCTCGTACAGGCCGCCGACGCGATATCCGCTGCCAGACCGGGCGCCAGGCGCGAAAATCTTGAGAATTACATCAAGAGGCTTGAAAAGCTTGAGGAAATCGCAAACGAGTTTGAAGGAGTGGAACGCTCGTTCGCAATCCAGGCAGGCCGTGAAGTCCGCATCATAGTTCGTCCGGAATTGGTCAGTGATGACCAGATGGTTATTCTTGCACGCGATATTGCTAAAAAGATAGAAGGCAATCTCGATTATCCGGGACAGATTAAAGTAAACCTGATTCGTGAAAATCGCGCCATCGATTACGCGAAATAAAGCTATCCAGACAATCATCGGCGCCCCTTGACAAGGGGCGCCGTTTCAGTCTTGATATTATAATATCTTTTTTTGTCTACCTTTTTTATCGAGGTAAGTATAATATAGTATCAGGCTGGTACAAGCAGATAATAAATAATTACAGGATATAATTAATATGATATTATAGAAACGGGGTCTAAAATGAATATTCTATGCGTCGGCGATGTCGTCGGAAGTGCCGGATGCAGGTTTCTTCACCGCATTCTCCCGACTATAAAACATCAATATGCTGTTGATATTTGTATTGTAAACGGTGAAAATTCGGCCGACGGCAACGGTATTACACCCGCCTCCGCCAAGCTCATTTTCGACAGCGGCGCTGATGTTATAACCGGGGGTAATCATACCTACCGGCGGCCGGAGTTTTATGAATTGCTTGATTCCTCATCAACCGTTATACGCCCGGGGAATTTTCCCGTATCCGCCCCCGGACGAGGTTTTTGCGTGATCGACCGCGGCCGCTATCAGGTAACCGTTATCAACATTATGGGTGTGGTATATATGGAGCCGCTTGCCTGCCCGTTCGACACCCTTGATATGCTGCTTGAGCAAGCCGGAAACCCGAAATTCTGTATTGTTGATTTTCACGCCGAAGCCACAGCAGAGAAAAAAGCGCTCGGATTTTATGCGGACGGGCGCGTTTCGGCATTGTTCGGCACACATACCCATGTGCAAACCTCAGACGAGCAGATTATGCCTAACGGAACGGCATATATTACAGATATCGGGATGACCGGCCCTATCATGTCGGTTCTGGGCATAAAGCCGGAACTCGCCATAGAAAAGATGCGCGGCAAGATTCCGGTAAGGTTCAGCACCGCCCAAGGTCCGTGCCGAATGAATGCTGTTTTAATCACCCTGTCCGACGCAACCGGAAAAGCGACCTCGATAGAACGGCTGAACATCGAATAGCATCGGGACCCGGCGCTTGATTAATCAAACACATTCTTGTATACTTGCTTCGGCAAAATTATTTATGCAAACGGCAGAAAGGAATGTAACTCAGCATGAAAAGATTCATCTCGGCTTTGGCAGCCCTGTTTTTTCTTGTTGTCATACCCGGTTGCAACCTTCTGTCCAAAAACGAGGATACATCCTCCCCGGACGAATCCCACAGCGGCACATCCGAAACAACCAAAAAAAGAACATCCGGCGCCTTCACACTGGCTTACAACAGCCAAGACAGCCTGAATCCTTACAAGGTTAAAACCGCAATAAATCTTGAGCTATGCTCACTTTTGTACGACGGACTGACAAAAATCGACATCGATATGATGCCAATCAATATTCTCGCCGCGTCTGTCGAGAGTCCCGATCCGCTCACGCTTATTGCGGAATTGCAGCCGAACGCAAAGTTTTCGGACGGTTCAAAGATAACCTCCGATGAGGTTGTTTCATCCTATTTGCTTGCAAGAACATCAGGGTATAAGGTTTTGCTGTCGAATATAAAATCCGCACAGCCTGACGGAAACCGCAAAATAGTGTTTAAGCTGAAGACTCCGGACCCCAACGCCGCCGCCTGCCTGTCTTTTCCCGTTATAAAGAACGGGACTTCATCAAAGCCCATAGGAAGCGGGCGTTATATATTCGACGATGAGGAGTCACCCGTACTCAGGGCAAATCCCCATCATTCAGCCAAACCGGCCAACAAAACCATACGTCTTATCGATATTCCGAACGATGAAGCTATGATTTATGCCCTGGCAAGCGGAAGCCTCAGCTATTATTATACCGATTTGTCCGGCGGGGTTATACCCAAGACCTCCGGCGCAAATATTAACGTTCCGCTTAATTCCCTGGTATTTATCGGTGTAAACTCAAAGAAAACCGCGCTGTCAAAAAAAGAGGTAAGGCTTGCATTGAGTCTTTCGATCAACCGCGAAAACATCTGTGCCAGCGCCTTTGCCGGACGTGCAAGAGCGGCCTTGACCCCTTTTAACCCCGGCTGGGCAAGCGCGGCGGAAATAAAAGGTCTTGAAAGCAAGGAAAATATCAATGCGGCAGTTGCACAATTAGAGCTGGCGGGTTATAATAATAAAAACACGGCTGACGCCGTTCCCAAGCTGGAGCTGCTGGTCAGCAAGGAAAACAGCTTCCGTATCGCGTCCGCCGACCTGTTAAAAGCCCAATTTGAAAAGACCGGTTTTCGAATCAGTATTAAAAAGCTTGCACATTCGGAAATCATAAAAAAGCTTAAATCGGGGGACTTTGACCTTTATATCGGGGAAATCAAGCTTCCCGTCAACATGAGTCTGCATCCTTTTTTGACCTCCGGCGGAAGCGCTTCCTACGGAATCAAAACCACGGGAGGCGCCTCAAAAGCGTATAATAAATACCTCTCGGGAGAGATGACCCTGCAGGAATTCACCGATGTTTTCTCAAAGGATATCCCGTTTATACCTCTTTGCTGGAGGTTCGGAATGGCTTCTTACAATCGCGCCCTGACCGGCGTTTCAGCAACCGATTCTGACGTATATTACGGAATTGAAAATTGGATTTTTAACTAATAATATAATGCAAACTGCGTTCGGTAACTCATCACCCGAATATTAGGAGGATCGAAAATGATTCAAATGGAAAACCATCTGGGCGTTATAGAAATATCTCAGGAATATTTTTCTTACCTTGTGGGTAACGCTGCCTCCTCCTGTTACGGCGTAGCAGGAATGGTGAAAAGCGGCGCACGGCAGGGTCTGCGCTCTTTGCTTTCTCGTCGTTCCTATGCGGATGAAGGTGTCCGCGTGCGCAGCGAAGGTGATAAATTGATCGTAGATTTGCATATTTGCGTAATCTATGGTATGAATATTTCTGCCATCGCAAAAAGTATAGTCAATAAGGTGCGCTATACCGTGGAACAGGCGACCGGACTTGAGGTCAAAAAGGTCAATGTATTTATCGATGGTATGAAATCCGAATAAACGTACGGTATCGCCGTACGGTTTATACCGCGGCGAATCGCCTTCAAGGGAGTGCTTATTTTGTTACAAGGTAAAATTCTGCGAGATGCGATGATTTCCGCGTCCAACTGCCTTGCCAGGGAAAAGCAGGCGGTGGACGAGTTAAATATATTTCCTGTTCCCGACGGGGACACCGGCACAAATATGTTCATGACAATTTCAGCCGCCAGCCGGGAGCTTGCCCGACTTGACGACCCGACCGTCAGCCAGGCCGCAGATACCGCCTCCTCGGCTCTTCTTCGGGGTGCAAGAGGAAATTCGGGCGTTATCCTGTCCTTGCTGTTCAGGGGATTCTCCAAAGGTCTCAAAGGTAAGGAAACGGCAAACGGAGCCGACCTCGCCGATGCGCTCAGCCTCGGTGTTGAGGCTGCATACAAAGCGGTTATGAAGCCCACCGAGGGCACCATCCTGACGGTAGCTCGCGAAGCGGCGGCAAAGGGACGTGAAGCGGCGGTTGCCGACCCGTCTGTGAAAACGGTATGGGAGGCAATCTGCGCCGAGGCCGAGGAATCCCTCGAAAGAACCCCGGACCTGCTGCCTATTCTTAAAAAAGCCGGCGTGGTTGACGCCGGAGGAAAAGGACTTTGCATTATATTCCGCGCCATGCAGGGTGTGTTTGAAGGCGGCGCGATTGTGGAAAGCGATGTCTCGTCCGACTCAACCGCACCTGTCGCCATCAGCGCTGCGGGCGCGTCCGACGCCGATATCAAATTCACCTACTGCACCGAATATATTGTCGGACGTGAAAAGGGAAACTCGCGCGACCCGCTTCTCCTTCGCGCCTATCTCGAATCGATAGGCGACTGCGTCGTGGTTGTCGACGACAATGAGATAATAAAGGTGCATGCTCACACGAACGATCCCGGTCTTGCTTTGTCCGAGGGGTTGAAATACGGGAATTTCGAAACGGTTAAGGTAGAGAACATGAAAATCCAGCATGCCAACGCCGCCTGGGTGCCCGAAGACGATACAGGCCACAACCCTCCTGAAAGACGCGAGCCCGAAAACGAATACGGCTTTGTATCCGTTGCGGCGGGCGAGGGCTTAAAGGCCTTGTTTGCCGATCTCGGATGTGACAACATCGTTTCGGGCGGGCAGACAATGAATCCCTCGACCGACGATATTCTGAGCGCGATACATGCCACCCCCGCAAAGGTTGTGTTTGTGCTTCCGAACAATAAGAATATTATACTGGCTGCTGAGCAGACCATCCCGCTTGCGGACCGCAAGGTGCATGTTCTTCAAACCCGTACAATCCCTCAGGGGATAACGGCAATGCTTAATTTTAATCCTGATGAAACTGTTGAAGAAAACCTTCTCAACATGATGAAGGCCGCCGATAATGTCTCAACCGGTTCAATAACCTTCGCCGCACGTGACAGCGATTTCGCCGGAAATTCGATAAAAGAGGGCGAAATTCTTGCTCTTGAAAACGGAAAGGTTGTTTTCACCGATACCGATATTCGTCACGCAGCCATTAAGCTGACCAAAAGCATAGTCAATACCCGTAAAATAACCGGAAAAGATACAAGCTTTATTACTATTATTTACGGAGCAGATATTGAAGAAGCTCAGGCGGAAGATGTTCGCAATGCCGTCCAAGCCAAGCTCGGGAACACCGTGGACATCACCATTATCAACGGCGGACAGCCGGTTTATTACTACTTTATTTCTGTGGAATAATAACGAGAATTATATTAAAAAATAACAGAACCCCTGTCTACATCACACTGTAGAGCACGGGTTCTGATTTTTTAATACCCATTTTGAGTCGGAAATAAATGAAAAACACAAGATTAGTACTACTCGTCTATTCAGCAGAACAAAAGGAAATAACTATACCGCCGCTGTTTGCATAAATTGAGGACAGGGCCCCGGTAGGAACAAGTATAATCTCGCGCAGAGCTTTGCACTTTTGCATCAAATCGGTTTTAAGATTTGCGGCCCGCTCGGGACAGTTGCAATATGCCAAAACAAGCCTAAGAGAACGATCAACGGCATAATTCGTCTGCTCCGCTACCAGCTCAGCAAGCTTTTTCAGAGAATTCTGCATCCCCCTCACCTTGGCTACTAGCTTAATCTCTCCATGACCGTTGTCACCCATAATCGGACAAAGGGATAAAAACGAGGCAATCAATCCGGACACCTTGCTAAGCCGTCCGTTCCTGATAAGGTTTCCCAAATCCTCTAGTACAAACATGGTGCTCAGTTTGCTGATAAATTGCTCGCCCTGAACCACTATTTCATCAAACGATAACCCTTGTTCTATTTTCTCATGCAAAAATAATGCAAGCTGCAGCTCGCCGGCCGATGCAGTTTTTGAATCAAAAACATATATCTTTTTGTCCGGATTTTCTTCCATCACCATCTCGGCGGCTATACGTGCCGAATTATAAGAACCGCTCAGCTTTGATGAAAGTGCGACAACAAGGCACTTATCATGTTGGCGCATGTATTCTGCGTAGTCCTCCGAGGACGGACATGCGGATGTTGCCCCCTGCTTTGATAAAGCCATCTCCCTTAGCATTGCCGCGACATCGGTTGTGCCGTCATCAGTATATTCGATTCCGTTCGCAAGCCTGACTTTAAGAGGCGCTATGCTCGGCTTCAACTTTTGCTTAAGCTCCTGGTTAATATCACAGCAACTGTCAATAATAAGATGAATCATATTTTATTCCCCTTGTCATGTCCCCAAAATAATATTATTAAAGCCGGAATACATGGTTATTGTATTTGTGTTATATGGTATTGATTACAAGATTATCATATATAATATCCAATGTCAATTAAAATTATTAACCGAACGGCAAAAAGTTTTTCATCACAGCACTTCTAATTATGTTTTGTCAGTGTAAATGAAAATTATAACTTTGCAAAACAGAATAACTGTTTTCTTACATATTTTCTGTCAATGTTTTAAAATTCATTAATTTTATTTTACGGTTGATTTTATAATTTTAAGGTTGCTTTTATATGGTAAAAAACATATAATAATAAATGCACATAATGTAATACGTGGATTGTTAAATATAAAGGAGGCCAATAAAAGATGGTAGTAACTAAGGATACCTTGATAGGCGATATTCTTGATTTCGACCAGACAACCGCATCGTTTTTCTTTGAAATGGGTATGCATTGTCTCGGCTGCCCCTCATCACGCGGCGAAACAATCGAACAGGCGTGCGAGGTGCACGGGGTAAGCGTGGATGTCCTTATCGAAAGGATCAATGCACATCTTGCAAAATCATAAATCGGCTTGAGTTTAGCGCGGTTTGCCGCAAGGTACCGCGCTGTTTTTATATTTCTGCTGAAGGGGATGCAATTGCCTTGCGCCTTGATAATCGACTTTCGCTTGTCGCCTCATATGTCCGCCGCGGCAGTCGTATTGCCGATATCGGGACCGACCACGCCCATCTGCCTGTCTGGCTTATCGGTAACGGCATCTGCCCATCGGCAATAGCCACCGACATACGCAGCGGTCCTGCCGAACGGGCCCGACTTAATATCAAAAAAGCCGGACTCGAGTCTTCTATATCGGTTAGACTGGGCGACGGGCTGGACTGCGTTGCCCCCGACGAGGTTGACGATATTATTATCGCCGGCATGGGCGGCGAGACAATTGCCGAAATTCTCGGTTCGGCGGCATGGACAAAAGACAGCAGATATCATCTGATACTTCAGCCGATGTCAAAGCCCGACTTCCTGCACGAATTTCTGTTTACCAACGGATATGCCATCCATAGCGAACAAACCGCCGCCGAGGGGGCCCGCCTCTACCCCGTCATTTCCGCAGGGTATGACCCGCAGAAAGCCGCCCGTCAGGCGTCACGTCCCGCCTCTTATATCATCGGCGGACTGGACAGGCAGCGCGACAGTATCTATATCGAAAAGCAGAAAAACCGGCTTGTTAAGGCTGCCGGCGCGCTAAGACGAGCCGGAAAAATAAAAGAGGCCGAAAAGCTGGAAAAACTGATATATGAGCTTAGGTCTTAATTAATCGCGTTTACATAGAATCGTATGCTTATCCCAAAATTTTCGGTTGAACACATTGACTATATTTGTTATACTTGAAACATTGAACCAGCCGCCAAAAAGGCGTCTGCCGTTCCATAATCTTTAAAGCAAACGGAGGGTAGGCCGATATGCCTATCAAAATTCCCGACAATCTTCCCGCCACCAGAATCCTTGAATCCGAAAATGTCTTTGTCATGACAGAACACCGCGCAATACATCAGGACATAAGACCGCTGCGGATAATAATAGTAAATTTGATGCCCACCAAGATTGAAACCGAAACCCAGCTTCTTCGTCTGTTGGGCAACAGCCCGCTTCAGGTTGATATTGACCTTATGCAAATGGCTACCCATGTCTCAAAAAACACGCCGCATGAGCACCTGCTTGAATTTTATCAGACATTTGACCAGGTCAGGCACCTTAAATACGACGGCATGATAATAACGGGCGCTCCGGTCGAAACCCTGAGTTTTGAGGAGGTCGATTACTGGCCGGAGCTTTGCGAAGTCATGACATGGTCGCGTACCAATATTTATTCCACCCTGCATATATGCTGGGGAGCACAGGCGGGGCTTTATTACCATTACGGTATTCCGAAATATAATCTCGATAAAAAACTGTTTGGGGTTTTTGCTCACAAGCCGCTTGACCCCACCCATCCCTTGCTGCGCGGATTTGACGAGATTTTCTATATGCCCCACTCGCGTTACACCGAAATCCGACAGGAGGATATTGATAAGATTGCCGAGCTTCATACTCTGGCGAAATCGGACGAAGCCGGAACGGTTATTATCGCATCAAAAGATGCGCGGCAGGTTTTTGTCACCGGGCATTGCGAATATGACCGCATGACCCTGGCAAACGAATACAAGCGGGATATCGGTCGAGGCATTAATCAATCCCTTCCGAAAAACTATTTCCCTGACGATAATCCCGATACCGTTCCGCCCATGGTTTGGCGCGGACATGCAAATCTGCTGGTATCAAACTGGCTCAACTACTTTGTCTATCAGCAGACCCCTTATGATTTTATTGATAATCCGGAGAACGCCGGATAGCTTAAAGGCAGGGGATATAAATGAAGGTTGCCGGAATTGTGGCGGAATACAACCCGTTTCACAACGGACACGCCTATCATATCGAGCAGACCCGCTCTGAGACTGCCGGCTGCGGCGCAACCCATGTGGTCGCCGTAATGAGCGGTAATTTTGTGCAGCGCGGAGAGCCTGCCGTTATGCCGAAATCCGACCGGGTCCGTGCCGCAATGTGCGAAGGCGTTGATCTTGTTCTGGAGTCTCCCCTGCCGTGGGCAATGGCGTCGGCCGAAGCCTTTGCTTTTGGCGCCGTCTCGATACTCGACTCGCTCGGCTGTGTCGATTGTCTAAGCTTCGGAAGCGAAATCGGGGACTCAGAGCCCCTTCAAAAAGCAGCAGACGCGCTGGAATCCGACAGATTCTCCGGTCTGCTGCATCTTTATCTTGATATGGGCATCTCCTTCCCCGAAGCGCGGCAGCGGGCGGTAACCGAGATTGCGGGCATTAAAACGGCGGCATTGTTTGAATCCGCAAACAACACGCTCGGAATCGAGTATATCAAGGCGCTGCGCAGACTCGGTTCATCAATCGAGCCCTTTACCGTCCGTCGGTTCGGCGCAGGACATGACGAGGAGCTTCCGGTGGGGGATATTGCGTCCGCCAGCTCGATAAGGAGAATTATCGGAGCAGGCAGGGTGGAAAACGCCGCCCCATATATGCCGGCGACAACGCGAAATATAATCTATCGTTCTATGCAAGAGGGACACTGTCCCGCCGATATTGCCCGCATCGAGCGCGCCGTTCTCGCGTCATTGAGGAGACTTTCCCGTGATGAACTGGCCGCACTCCCCGGAATCTCGGAGGGGCTTGAAAACCGGCTATATGAGGCGATACGGCAATCCGGAACGATTGATGAGCTGATGTCGTCTGTCAAGACCAAGCGATACCCGATGGCACGTATACGCCGTCTTATCCTTGCGGGGTTTCTCGGCCTCAATTCGGGACATGAAAAACAACGCCCTCCCTACATACGTGTTCTGGGAACAAACCAACGCGGCATGGAAATCCTGAAAGCCTCCAAAGGCTCGCGGATTCCTCTGGTCTCAAGGGTAAACCGCTTTGAATCGCTGGGTCAAGATGCGCAGCGCGTTTTTGAGCTGGAATGCCGCGCCGCCGACCTTTATGCCCTGGCGTTGCCGAACCCCCTGCCGTGCGGCAGCGAGTTTACGTTTAAGGTTGTGCGGGAAGAAAACGCAGGCATAGAATGATTTATGTAGTGTTGCATAGCCTGTTAATAAGGTGGGCTGTCCCATGAAAAAGCATATTTTCCGGAAAAGAAGAAAAAAGCTGCGTTTCATGCGGCTTTTTTGTGCTGTCATTCCGGCTCTTGCGGCTTTTTTGCTGTATCTGCTGCTCCCCCTCTTCCCCGGACTGACCGAAACGCTGTTTTCGGGCGTTATCTTTCGTATCATCGGCGTGCCGCTCGGGTTTGTCTTCTCTTTACTGCCGTTTTCACTGACCGAGGTTTTGGCGGTGCTCGCCCTGCCGGTCGTTATTTTTATTTTAATATTTTTCATAAGGCGGATGCTCGGTTCAAAAAACCGCTTTCGCACGGCTGCAAACGCCGGTTTGAAGGTAATCCGCGTAGTATCGGCGGTTATGCTTATTTATATGCTGCTTCATGGGGTGAATTTTTACCGCCGTCCCGCTTCGGAGCTGATGGGACTGGACACATCGAAAAAGCCGGCGGAGCTTCTGCAAAGTCTGTGCATTGACCTTGCAAAAAAGGCCTCCTCCGAACGGGAAAAACTTAAAGAGGATGAAAACGGAAACGCCGTGCTCTCGCAGAGTATTACAAAAACCCTGTCGATGTCGGATGACGGATATAAGGTTCTTGCAAAACGCTATCCCTTTCTTTGGGGCTCGGTATCGCGCGCTAAGCCGGTTCAGCTATCGCACTGGTGGTCGTACACCGGAATAACCGGANNGGAATGTATTTCCCCTTCCTTTGCGAAGCCAACGTAAACATAGACCAGCCCGACTTCACCATTCCGGTTACCGCCGCACATGAACTGGCGCATACCCGCGGATTCGCGCGGGAGGACGAATGCAATTTTTTCGCCGTCCTCTCCTGCTTTAATAATCCCTCTCCGGATTACCGATATTCCGGCTCATACATGGCGTACGTATATTGCAGCAACTCCCTTTATTCATATGATACCGATATGTGGGCTGCCGCCGCTTCCTTTTTGTCCGACGGGGTTAAGCGCGACATTGAGCGTCAGGGCGAATACTGGAAGCAATTTGAGGGCAAGGTAAAGCAGGCGGCGGAAAAGGTAAATGATAAGTTTATTGAATCGCAGGGCGTCGACGATGGGGTGTTTAGCTATAATCGGGTTGTTGAGCTCCTGCTTGCCTATTATGAAAAAGAGGGGCTGCCGGAATAAGTCACGGCAGCCCTTTTAATATGTATTCCAGCCTCTTTTCCGCCTCCCTCAGCATCTGCTTCATCTCCCGAAAGTTCGGCAGCACCGATTCAACAAGCTTCCAAAAGCTGTCCGAATGGTTGTGAAACCGAAGATGGCAAAGCTCGTGCACAACGACATAATCCAGTGCGTCGGGATGAACCGCAGCCAGCATCCACGAAAAGTTTAGGCTTCCCTTGCCCGAGCAAGAGCCCCATCTCTTTACCGCCCCGCTCACCCTGACGGCTGAGGGCCTTACATTAAGAATCCTGCCGTAATGCTCAACCCGCGGCAGCAGCATGGGCAGTGTAATCCGCTTATAATTATCTATGATTGCTTGACGTATTCGGTTGTCGGCCATTCCCCGATTCGCCAAAAACTCGGGGGCATGAAATTTACTCCCGTCAAATGTAACTTTATTTGTATCGGTAAATATTACCAGACGGTCTTCCCCCCTGTACGGCAGGACGCCCGCCGCCAGCGGGGATTCCCGACGTATGCTTTTTCGGGCTTGGGCTTCGGATAGCTTACGCCTTATCCAGCCTTCCTTTTTGTTTATAAAATCCTCGATATATGAAACCGGACAGCCGAGCGGGGCGCGCACCTCCACCCTTAGATCCGGCATTATATATATCCCGAGGGTTTTTCGTTTTGAACGTATCAGGGTATATTCCACCATCTGTTGCCCTCCCGTTTCGGATGGTATAAGTATATCACAGGACAGCCCGCAAAAGAACCCCGCCGCAGATACAATAACCGCTGCGGCGGGGTCATGTCGTAAGGTTTTCTTTCTGATACTCTGTCAAAAGGTACTTACTTTACGTCGCGGCGGCAGAAGCTGTCGCGGGCAATCCACAAAAAGCATACCATATACACAAGCAAAACCGCCACCGAAAAGCCGAGGGTCATGGTGGGGTCCACCGTCTGTCCAGTCAACCCGGTCATAGAAACCAATGCGGAGGGCAGATAAACTTCAAGAGAGGTGTTGGCGAACAGCAGGAATTTTATGCCCGGAATCACAAAGCTTCCGCTGAACATGGTTATAATCGAGATGATAATATCGCTTCCGAACATCAAAACCATGGTAACCGCGATGGAAATAGCGCTTTTTCTTGTAATAACCGACATCATCATCGCAAGTGCGCCGTAGGTAAGCACCGGCAGCATCATCACAAGATATTTGAGCAGGATATAAAGCAGGTACGGGAGCTGCACGACATTTCCGAACAGGTGCATAACCTGCATGGAATCAATCCCTCTGAAGGCGGTAAACGACCCGCTGATAAGGAACGCAAGTATGAAATTCGCCGCCAGCGCAATGACGGACAGCTCGACCATCAGTATGGTCTTTGCCCAAAAGATTCGTTTGCGCTTATGGGGCGTAATCAACAGCAGCTTGACGGTTCCGCTGGTATATTCGCTTGCAAAAATATTTGCCGCGTAGACAATCAGCAGAACAGACAGCAGGCTTATTGACGTCGCGGTGTTTTCAAACTGGCCCATAAAGGAATCATATGTTATCGGGGCAATATTTGTGCTAAGACGCTTTAGTGAAACCTCTATATCCTTTTCGATTGTTTTTACGCGCGAATTTGTAAGTATATTACCCATTAAATCCTCGCCGCGAAGCAAATTCAGCTTATTCTGCCTTATCGACTCAATCTGCTCGCTTTTCCAGAAAATGCTGCTGTCCGAAAAGCCTCCCCAATAATACGGATTGTTTCCTAAATCGGCGACAGGTTCGATTTTATTGCTCAAATAGAGCTCATACATCTCAATGTTGACCTGCTTTTCCTGATCGCTCCGGGATTTTGTCCATCCGCTTTTCAAATCATCGATCTTCAGCCTCACATATTCGTGCCAGTCTTTACTATCGAGCAAACCCTGAAGTTTCGCAAGTCTGTCCGCAATCTGTTCCTTTGTCAGATTGGTGTTGCCGAAAAACTCGTTTTCATAATCAAAATTGGTTCTGGGATCAGTATATTTACCTGTTTTCTCGCCGATAAGCTGAGCCGCTTTAAAACTATAGTACTCTATCACAACATCGGTACGCCAGTCCTGAGGCGGTATCTTGTTTTCAAGCAGGTATTTTATTGACTCAACCGACTGCGCCAGATCTATGTCATCCGGATTTTCGTTAAGCATGGTTTTATACTCTTCAATACTTGAATTGTACTGGTCCTGCCACTTGGGGCTATATCTATCCTGCAGCGAAACAAAAAAGCGCGACAAAATCAAGCCCAAAAGGGTTAGGGATACGATGACCCCCATCAGTATCCAGGTGGAGGGCTTTTTATAAAGCTTCAGACGCTCATTGCTAAGCAATACTCCTTGTTTAACCAATTATATTACCTCCCCCTGTAATCTCAATAAAGCTCTGTTCAAGCGAGATTTCAACCGGACTTAAGCCGTAAATGGCAACGTCGTTCTCCATCATCCGGCGATTAAGCATATCAATTTCCTCCTCGCGTATCCGCAGATCAATGTAATCCTCGGTGATTCCGGCTATGCGGTCGGCGGCATTCTCCTGCAGCAGGGCAACCGCCTTATCCATGGGACGGAATCTGTATCGGTAAAGCCCGCTCGCGCTCTTTGTAAGCTCCTGCACGCTGCCGGTACGAATAATATGTCCCCCGTTGATTATGCAGACGGTATCGCACATCTGCTGCATTTCCTGCAGAATGTGGCTCGAGATGAACACCGTCAGGCCCTGTGTATGCGCGAGGTATTTCAGAAGGTCGCGGAACTCCTTGATGCCCGCGGGGTCAAGCCCGTTTGTCGGCTCGTCCAGAATCATGACCTTGGGGTTATGGAGCAGGGCCTGCGCCAAACCCAGCCTCTGCTTCATACCGAGCGAGTAGCTCTTGAATTTATCCATTATACGCATCTGCATTCCGACCATTTGCACAACCTCGTCAATCCGTTCCTTCGGAGCTCCGCAGGCACGCGCATGAATCAGAAGATTGTCATAGCCCGAAAGATGGCCGTACATATCCGGGTTTTCCACAATCCCGCTGATATGCTTCATGGCGTCTTCAAATCTTTCTTCAACATCATATCCCAATACCGAGATTCGCCCGCTGTCAATCGAAAGCAGCCCGAGAATCATTTTAATGGTGGTGGTTTTTCCGGCCCCGTTTGGTCCGAGAAAGCCGAACACCTCCCCCTCCTTAACGGTAAGAGAAATATCCGATAGGATATTCCGGCTGCCAAAGGATTTATATACATTTTCAAGCACAAGAACATCAGACATTATTAACCGCCCTTTCCAACAGCTTATCTGTTAATCTGTTTTCGACGAGAGTTTACCTCTCTTTAACTGAGGACAATATACCGTCAGCCTATTCTTATATCGACCGAGGATGAATCATCGTTTTGGGTACTTGAAAGCGAATCCAACATCGCCATGCTGACCCGGTATATCTTCCACTCGCCGCCATCCTTTTTGCAGCTCATTTCAATATAAAGTTCCTGTTTGACATCATTGGCCTGCTCCATTTTTTCGGTGGAGTAATCCATGTATTCGCCGCTGGATTTATACAAATAAGTAACCTCTGTCTTGGCTATATTCTGGTCAATAATATTTGACTTGTCCGTCCTTCTGCCCTTGCTTCGCTTTGTAATCCGCTCATAGCCGTTTGTCTGCTGCTGAATATTCTTCAGCAGGATTGAGACCGCTTCATCAATATAAGCGGAATCCTTGACAAAATATTCGGACAGTTCGTTTTTTAGCCTTTTGCCTTCCGCCTCAAGAGCCCCGCTCTTTTTTAAAGCCGTGATTTGACTTTCGGTCAGCATTGAGGTCTCTTCTATCATTTCACGGTATTTATCGGTCAATTTCTGGATTGCGGAGTGATCGGGTATTAGCATAAGTTGGCCGACAATCACATAAACAAGCACAATGGCAAGCAGCGCCATCGAAACCACAAAGCCGCGGTTCGTCCGCTTCCAAAAATGCTTTTTCTCCATGAAAACAACTCCTTAGCATAAAATATCTTAAATGTGATTATAACATAAATTGGCATTAAATAAATGTATTTCTGTCTTCTTCATAAAAAATTAATTATTATTAAAACCTTTCGACGGACTTTCCCCCGCGGATATGAAATATAGTCCGACAGATTAATAAACTCCGCTGTTTTCCGCATTTTTTAGTTAGGCTCTATCGTCACTCCGCATTTATTATAGCAGCCGGAATTACAGTGGTTTTTTGCCCCTGAACAGAAAAACCCTGCGGTGCGCGAACTGCACGCCGCAGGTGTGGTACGAGGGGAGATAACGGATTTGAGCTAAATGATCCGTTAACCCCACATGGATACTATGTCTTATAGGCACGAGCGCACGGGTTTCTCAATAAATAAAGAAAAAATAGCCATGAAAAGCCTCGCTTTAAGAAACAACTTAATAACTACAACAAATAATCCTATCGGTGTCTTACCGGATAGGATTGCTTATATACCAGACTGTCCATTCGTATCAATAAAATAGTAAACACAGCAATGATTTTTTGAAATGTCATAAAATTAAGGCATAATACATATTGAAATGTCATAAAATATACGGTATAATTCTATTGAAATGTCATATCGGAGGTGCGCTATGCTCTACAGAAAAATTGAAAACCTGATAGAATCCCACTTGAAATCCGATTTAAAAAAGATTTTGCTTGTAGACGGAGCAAGACAGGTCGGAAAAACATATATCATCCGATATGTAGGTAAAAAGCTGTTTGAAAACTATATTGAAATCAATATGGTTGAAGATTTCTTGGGCGATAAATTGTTCTCCGGGGTGCGTTCTGTTGAGGACTTTTATTTACAAGTCAGTATGCTTCACGGCGATAAAATGAAGCAAAAAGACAATACCCTAATCTTTATTGACGAGATTCAGGCTTATCCGCCTTTGCTGACGCTCTTAAAGTTCCTATCGCAGGATAACAAATTTACCTACATTGCAAGCGGTTCTCTTTTAGGGGTTACTCTGTCCGAGACCACTTCCATTCCTATGGGCAGTATTCGTAAGGTCAGAATGTTTCCGCTTGATTTTGAGGAATTTCTGTATGCAAATGGTATGAATGAAATCGTAATTTCCTCCATGAGAAAGAAATATGAACGGTTGGAATCCCTTGATGAATCCACCCATAACAAAATGATGGATTTGTTCCGAAAATATTTACTTGTCGGCGGCATGCCGGATGCGGTAAATACTTATCTTGCTGATAAGAATATTGCATCAGTACGGGAAATCCAAAATGAAATCCACGAATTCTATGCTGCAGATGCGTCGAAGTATGATGAAGAGAGAAAGCTGAAAATTCGTCGGATTTATGATTTAATTCCATCTAATATGGAAAATAAAAAGAAACGTGTTGTGGCTCAAAGTATTGAAAACAAGCGCGGCAAGACTTTCAACGATTATACAGATGAATTTGAGTACCTTATCAGTGCTGGAATTGCTTTGAATGTTCAAGCAATTTCCAATCCTGTCTTTCCTCTGATCGAATCCTCAGGTAAAAATTTACTGAAGTTATACCTGAACGATGCGGGTATTCTGACAGGGATTCTTTACGGAAATAATATCCGAGCTGTTTTGAATGACGAGAGAAGTATCAATCTCGGAGCGGTCTATGAAACAGTCGTTGCCAGCGAATTGATTGCTCACGGGCATAAGCTCTTTTATTACGACAACCGCAGCAGGGGCGAAGTTGATTTTTTAATTGACGATTATGATAGTTTGTCCGCTATTCCGATTGAGGTAAAGTCCGGAAAAGATTATACCGTTCACAGTGCCTTGAATGTTTTGGTCAATAACGAAGACTATAACATCAAAAAGGCGCTCGTTGTTTCAAACGAGAGAACGGCTAAAACCATCGGTAAGATTACTTATCTGCCGATTTATTATGTGATGTTCTTGTAGCCAGCGCGCATGGATTTCTTATATATTGGTGTAATAACTATCCCCACCTAAAGGTGGGGTATTTCATGGAGCCCTATAAGGGCCTAATACTTGCTTGCGCCTTAAGGCGCTAACGAGGGGTTACGCCAACCGCAAGTCTGTTACCTGC
>LSQX01088180.1_pt4 | contig 31592 bp, 25 predicted proteins | sample 654561 | NCBI WGS metagenome assembly LSQX01 (sample SAMN04489861, study PRJNA283612) | anaerobic digester metagenome | isolation source: 4 biogas reactors fed with cattle manure at either 37C or 55C with and... | place: Denmark: Kongens Lyngby | collected 2014 | reverse complement strand
CCGGGATGATGTAATCAATCTCATCCGGGTCGCAGTTCGTGTCAACTATCGCCACTATCGGAATGTTCAGCTTTTTCGCCTCGGCGACTGCAATCCGCTCCTTGCGCGGGTCGACAATGAACATGGCCGCGGGCTGACGGCGCATCTCTGTGATGCCGCCCATAAACTTTTCAAGCTTTTCAACTTCAAGGTTAAGCTTGATTACTTCCTTTTTGGGAAGAAGCTCAAAAGTGCCGTCGGCCTCCATAGCCTTTAACTGGGCAAGCCTTTTAATCCTTTTTTGAATCGTGCCGAAGTTGGTGAGCATTCCTCCGAGCCAGCGGGCGTTTACATAAGGCATACCGCAGCGCACGGCTTCGTCGCGGACAGATTCCTGAGCCTGCTTTTTTGTGCCGACAAAAAGAATCTCCTCGCCGTTTGCCGCCGCGTCGCGGACAAACATATAAGCTTCCTCAAGCTTTCGGACTGTTTTCTGAAGGTCAATAATGTAGATCCCGTTGCGCTCCGTGAAGATGTAGGGCGCCATTTTAGGGTTCCACCTTCTTGTTTGGTGACCGAAATGGACACCCGCCTCAAGTAATTGCTTCATTGATACTACTGCCATAAAAATTTCCTCCTTAAGTTAAACCTCCGAGGGGCTTATTAAGCGCGCTACGGGGAGAGTATCGCTCCCCGCACCGGCACGCCGAACGCCCACCCGTGTGTTTTGCCAAAAAATTATATCACCCAAACACAAATAATGCAAGCAAAATTTAAAAACAGACAAAAAACAGACCGATATTAAGACAAAGTCAAATTAATATTCAAGTTTTTATAGTTTTCAAAGCAGATGAAACGCCTTTTAAGACTTTTTCGGGCAAATCGTTTTGCGGTCTGAAAAACAAACGCCGCAAGCTTCTCTTTGTCATCGGACCGAAAGCACGGGCGAAGCCGCAAACACCAAAAATCAGGCGTTGATGCCCGCCGCCTTTTTGTAGTCCACGCGCACATTGAGCATGGGCGCCAGCCTTGCCAAAGTCATGCGGCGGCGCATATAGGGGTGGTATTCAAGCCCCAAAAGTCCAAGCTCGTCGGAGACAGAAATCTCAGGCAGCGTCACGGCAGCCCCCGCAAGGTGCATTATTGCAGTCAGCTCCTCGTCGGAAGGCAGCTCGTCCTGCATGATTCGGCAAATTTCATCCCAGTTTTCACGAATTATATCAACTGTCGTCTCGTCTGTGACAGTGGGGGAGTTGAGATTTTTAATATCGTCGGCAAAATTGCCGCCGTAGACCTCATAAATCTTGCCCCAATCAAGATTTTCGTCAGAAAAGCGGGAGGGAACGGCAGCGGTGCAAATTTGCTTGTAAATCCTGTTTATCATGACTGTGGCGACGCCGACCTTTTTGCCGTGAAAGTCGGAGGTCAAGCCCCGCTCAAGCTTCTTAATCTCCCAAAAATGGGACACAATATGCTCCGCTCCGGAGGCGGGGCGAACGCTGTGACCGAGCTTCATGGCGATGCCTGTCAGGACAAGCGCTTCCATTATCGCTCCCGCCGACTCCTCGTCATTTTGTGTGACCTTATCAGCAAGTGAAACGACGCGTTTTAATGCGGTCCTTGTAATTTCCGCGACGTTTTCACAGTAGTATTCTCCGGTTATAAGATGAGAAAGCTTCCAGTCGGCAATAGCTATATATTTGGCTATCATGTCGCCGAAACCCGCCGATTTAAGCTCCGAAGGGGCGGCGGCGAGGACTTTTGTGTCGCCGATTATGACAGACGGCTGGCGCGATGCGTATGAAAGCTTAAAATTGTTGTCTGTTATCGACGCGGAATCAGACGCGAATCCGTCCATTGACGGCGCCGTGGCAAATATAGCGAACGCTTTGTCGGCTCTGAAAGCGGCAAGGCGGCAGATATCGTTTAAAGAGCCGCTGCCGACAGACAAAACGCCGTCGACGCCGCCGAGCAGGCTGACAATGTGATTGACGTCGTCCATGTGCGCGGTGCGCATATTGTCATAAACCTTAAGCTGAATGGCAAAGCCGCTTTGCTCAAGTATTTGCGGGATATCACCGGCGGCGGCTAATGTGTTTTTGTCGGCGGCGACAAGAATCTTTGTCGGGAATCCGTTCGACTTTAATATTTCACCGGTCCGCTCACGAACGCCCGCGCCGATTTCAACGGCGCGGATATTGACGGTGTGTTCCCTGCCGCAAGGGCAGTTTTTCAGTTTGTCAACAAGACCGCTTATATTCATTGGGCAAACCTTCTTATCAAAATTTTATAAACCGCCGCGCACAGCGGCGAGCCGACCGGCTCGGCAAAACACGGCGCCTGTCCTCAAAAAAGCGCAAGAAAATAATCCTTGAAAACAAAGGCGGCGACAGCGATGTTTATTAAAAGTGTCAAGCCGAATTTTTCAAGGAATGTGCCGATATAAATTATGAGGGCGGGGATAAACAAAAAAGCCTTTGCGAAAGCGTTCGCTTTGCTTTGCGGTGAATATAAAGTTTTCCACATGTGCAGCGTGTCCTCCGAATAAGGAAAAAGATTACACATAAACGAGCCGCCGAACCACAGGAAAAAGCAGTAGACAAAGAACAGCGGAAGCTTTGCGCCGGAAAAAGCGTCGTTAAAGCCGACGCCCAGCAAGCCGAGAGTGAACAGCGAGCAAAAATATCCGCCCGCGCCTATCAGAAAGCTAAAAAGCCCCGGCAGAAAACAGACAAAAAAACTTTTGACATAGCCTTTGGGCGGCAGAATGGCGACATGCCCGCTAAGCTCGTTGCGCGAGACATATCTGTCGGCGGCATATATGTCAACACCGAGAATACGGCACACGACATGCTCAAGAAAACCCTTCGTGAAGCTGCCGGGAAATGTAAAAAATTTTGAAATCACATATATTGTTTTCATACTGAATCGCCGCCCCCCTCAAGATAAATCTCCTCGACAGTCACAGTGCCGGACTGCAATCCGAGTATGCTTTCGGAGAGCGATATCTCATAGCTCTCAAGCAGCTCCCGCACCTCGTCAAACTTTTTGCCGTTGCCCGTCATAACGGCGCAGGCGCAAAGAGTTTCGGCATATTGAATCGTGAGTGTCGACTCGTCATAATTGTCAATAAGAATGGTTTCGGCTTCCGCATATTCACCCTTAAGCATCAAAACTATCGCGCGCTGACGCTCGATTTCAGGAGTTGTTTCGGTGATGTCCATAGCCTTGTCATAGACTGACAACGCGCCTTTAAAATTGCCGTCCATGCGCAGGACAGACATAGAATAAGCTATCGCGGAGGTGTTTGTCGGATCGGTTTTTAATATTTCGTTGCAGATGCCGAGCGCTTTCACAAAGTCGCCGCTCTGCTTGTATAAAAAGATTGCGTCTGAGGCGTAAAGCCAATGAGCGCCCGGCTTTTCGCTTATAACGGAATCCATCAGCTCGACAGCGACGTCTGTGCCGGCGTCCGTCTCGACGGCTGCAAGAAACCTGTAATATGTTATGAGATAAGCGGGGAGGTCATGTGACGCCACAATTTTGTCTACGACTGCCATAAGACCGCCATAGGTGGCTTCCGCGTCGCCGATTGCCGTATAATAGTCGTCAAAACCGCGGCTCAAGATGCTGTAGGCTTCGGAAATTTCATCAAATTCGCGCTTAATGCCGACAAGCTTTGGCGGAATTTTGTCGCCGAAATACTTTTCAATGTATTGCCCGGCGCTGTAAGGGCCGTTAAGCTTGTTAAGCGCGACAAACTGATAAACAAGAGTTTTGTTGCCGCTTGAAAAAAGTGAAAATCCCATCGGGAGGACGTCGGAATATCTTTTGTTCAGCGCGGCGGCGTAAGAATATGCCTCATCGTAGAAGCCGTAGCATTTGTTAAGGTCTCCGCCCTTCAGCGCCAATGTCCCTTTTGCTGTATTAGCGGCTATCGGATAGTTTGCCGCCGCCGCGACAAGGCCGATAAACGAGATAAAGAGAGCGACTATGAACAAAAATATGGCGTTCGGCGAAAAAGGATATTTTTTAACAATCGCCTCACACTCGGCGCAAAGAGCGGAGCCATCCGCCGTCTCGCGGTCGCAGCGCGGACAGTGAAACTTTTCGGCATCGCTGTCAGATTCCTCGGCATCGCCGCAGCAGTCAACGTCCTCAAGCTCCTGTATTAACATGTCGGCCACAACGCCGTTTTGGAACCCGCTTTCAAAAAGCTCCGACTCCGCAACGCGGGCGCCGTCAGCGTCCGGCACGCAGCTTTCGGCTTGATGTCTGTCGATGCGGGACTTGTCCCCGCCGCCGTTTGCGGCACTGTTTTCATCGCTCATAATTTTTACCGGCTTTCCTTTCGTGATTGTCTGCGCCGCGGAATCAATCAAAGAAAACAGTCTTTCCTGTTTTCGCGGACTCGTAAACAGCGTTTACGATGCGGACGCTCTTTATCGCTTCCAGAGGGAGGATTTGCGGATCGACATTGTCTTTGACGGCGCTTATCATGTTTTCGACCATAGAGGTGTGACCTGTGCAAAGCGTCGGGTCAAGAGCTGCCGCCGAGCCGTTTCCGGAATATTTCTTGAGCATCTCTTTTTCTTCGCCTTCGGGTGCGTCCTTGAAGCTCCAAAGCTGAAGCTCGTCCGAATCGGCCTCGACGGAGCCTTTGCTGCCGTATATCTTAATGCCGGTATTCAGTCCGGGATAAGCGCAGGTGGTGCTGACAAATGTGGCGACTGCGCCGGACTTGAACTTGATTAAAGACGCCGTTAAATCTTCGGTCTCTATATTATGCCCGTAAACTCCCATATGTGACGTCAAGCTTTCAACGTCGCCCATCAGCCACTGCATGATGTCGACTGTGTGAACGGCCTGATTCATGAGCGAACCGCCGCCGTCCATCTCCCATGTTCCTCTCCAGCCGCCGTTGTCGTAATATTCCTGCGTGCGATACCACTTGACTTCAAAATCGCCGTAAATGAGCTTTCCGATTTTCCCGTTTTGTATGGCGTCGCGTATGGGCTTCATATTCGCGTTGTTTCTGTTTTGGTGGATAACTCCGACCTTAAGGCCGGTGCGGACGCGCGCTTCTTCTATTTTCATTGCCGCCTCGACAGTTATGTCTATGGGCTTTTCGACAAGCACATGCTTGCCCGCCTCCATTGCCTTGACGGCAAAATCCGCGTGCATGGCGCTGGGCAGACAAATGCTGACAATGTCGATGTCGGGATTTTTAATCATCTCGTCAAAATCAATGTAAGTCAGCACGCCCGGGTATTCCTCCGCCGCTTTGTCAAGCTTTTCTTTGATAAGATCGCACACGGCGACAAGCTCTGCGTCCTTTGACCCGGCGGCGGCTTTGGCGTGCGCCTTGCCTACGCCAAGCCCGACGACTGCATAACCTATTTTTTTGCTCATAAAAATTACCTCCAGTTATTTTGCGTTAAAGTCAATATCCATAAGCGCTCGCGCCTTGTCCATAACTTTTAAAGTTTCGAGCGTGTATGAGTTAAACCGCGGCATAGCATGGCCGTTAATCTGCTTTATAAAATCAAAAAGCTCATAATACATATTAGGCTTTTCGTCCGACGCGTCGATTTTGCGTTCACCGCCGCCGCGCGAAACAATCGTCAGGCTTTTGGGGCGCGCCACGCTGTCGATAAGCACACAGCCCTTTTCGCCTTGAATCTGGGAGGGGACGACGCCGTCTGATATTTTTGAATAAATAATATCGGCTATCATGCCGGAATAACCGAGAACAATTGTCCCCTCGCCGTCGATGCTGCGCGGCAAAAAAACACAGCCGCCGACGACTGTCTCAGGAGCGCCGAACAGCATGATTGCCGTGTGAAGGCAGTACACGCCTATGTCCGTCAAGGCCCCGTTACACAGCGTCGGGTCAAAGGCGTTTTGGACAATGCCGTTTTTAAAGTCGTCATATCTTGACGAATATTGACAGTATGTCAATGTCGCGCGCCGCACCGTGCCGATTTCGTCCAGCGCGCCGTGCAGGGCGGAGGACAGCGGCATGTGAGCCGGCATCATCGCCTCCATCAGCACACGCCCGTTTCTTTCGGCGGCGTCAAGCATCCTGCCGAAAGCCTCGGCACAATGAGCGGCAGGCTTTTCGACAAGAACGTGCTTGCCGGAATTAAGAAGCGCGATTGACTGCTCCTCATGGCAAATGTTTGGCGATGCTATATATACAAAATCAATATTTTTGTCGGCGCATAAGTCGTCAAGGGAGACAAAAGTCTTTATTGCCCCGTGCTTTGACGCAAAGCTGTCGGCTGTGGCTTGATTTCTTGAGAATACGCCGTAAAGGCAAAGCTCGTCAAAAAGCCTTGATGATTCAATGAACAAATCGGTGACAAAATTGCGCCCTATTACGGCAAAATTCATTTTATGTCCCTTTCAAAAATATGCTCGGCTTCGAATCTCGACACTCCGACCATGCGGACAAGCATTGCCCGCCCCGCCGCTTGACTGTTTGCTTTAAATCATTTCAAATCTAAGAGCAAATCATTTTTTCCGATAATACCGCGTCGGCGCATCGGCTCTGAAATCGCAAGAGTGATAAGAGCCGGGGCGATGAAGTACATGATAATAATTTCAACAACAATCAAAGTTGTGCCTTTGCCCGATTCGGACATTGTTTTAAATGTCATTATAGGTCCGACAAGGCCGGATGTGCCCATTCCCGCGCCTGTGGCGTTGCACTCCATTCCGAGAAGCTTTGAGGATATCGGACCGAGGATGGCGCTTGTTATGATGGGCGGTATCCAAACAATTGGCTTTTTGACTATGTTGGGCATTTGGAGCATTGATGTTCCGAGCCCCTGCGCTATGAGTCCGCCGAATCTGTTTTCACGGTAGCTCATCGCGGCAAATCCGACCATTTGCGCGCAGCACCCGACGACTGAAGCGCCCGCGGCAATCCCCGAAAGGCCGAGGATGACGCCGATGGCCGCCGAGCTTATCGGGAGGGTCAGCGCGATACCCATCAGCACTGAAACGACTATCCCCATCAGCACCGGCTGCTGGAGAGTGCCCCAATTAATGAGGCTGCCGAGCGATGTCATTAGCCGGGATATCGGCGGACCGACAAGCAAGCCGACGGCTGCACCGGCGGCAATCGTCACTATCGGAGTGAGCAAAATATCAAGCTTTGTCTTGCCGGAAATGAGGCTGCCGATTTCGACTGCCGTATAAGCGGCGATAAAAGCGCCGAGCGGCTCACCCGGACCGACAAGCTTGACTGCTCCGTCGACAATGACAGCGCCCGCCGTTATCTTTGAGGCGAACGCCCCTATCATGCCCGCGACAGCCGCTGAAACAGTGACAAGCGGAGAACGCTTGAATTTGTGCGCGACACCGACGGCTATGCCCGCTCCCGTGAGTGATTTTGCAACCGAAGCTATGTTTGCGATGTGCGCGCCAAGCTCACCGCCCATAAGCTCCCCAACCTGAGAAAGAATTGTGCCGACAATTAAAGTGGAAAAAAGACCAAGCGCCATGCCTGAAAGGCCGTCGATGAAAATATGGTTAAAAACGCCCTTTACAGCCTCCGGGAAGCTTTTTGATTTGCTCATTTTACACACCGCCATAATTTATTCGGTTTCTGTTTCGTCCTGCTCCGTCTTTTGCTCTCCATAAACCATAAGGACGACTTTTTCGCCTTTTGGATATTGCATATCGGGTGTTTTGCTCATGGCGGCAATTTCTCCCGCCGCGTGTGTGCCGTCGTTTGATTTTTCGGTTTTTACGACGCTGAATCCAAGCTGCGTCAGCTTTTCGTAAGCAACATCATAGTTTTGACCGACGACATAGGGCAGCGTAGCCTTTTCGACGCCCTTGCTTACAATCATTTTTATTGTGGTTCCCGCCGGAACTTCCACGCCCACGGCGATGCTTTGTGACATTATGTAGCCCGTCTCGACAACGTCGCTGTAGACATACTCCGCTTTAATTGTGAAGCGGGTTTTGTAATATTCGCTGTAATAGACGTCGTTGTAGCTTTTGTCCACAAAATTCGGCACAAAATATTTTTCGCTGCCTGTGTCAACCTTTGAAGTCTGCTCGCTGCCGAAAAGGGCTATAAAGACATTGTATTCATCGGGCAAAACAGTGAAGCTGACTATGACGAAGGACACCAACCCTATTAGCACGCAGACAAGCGCGACCTTGAGAACAACCAGACCGCTTTTTTGAGGCTTGGGCGGCAAAACAGGGATTTGAGGCTCCGCCTCTCTCTCTCGCGGCACCTCCGGCGTATATTTTTTTGACTCGACATATTTTTCCTCGGACGCCGCCGCTGTCGGCGAAGCCGTGATCTCGGCGCGGAGCTGCTCCACAGTGCGCGTCCTGTCCTCCGGCATTATCTGAAGCGCGTTTACAAGACCGTTGATAACATAAGCCGGAAGCTGCTCCGCAAACTTGCCGGGCACCATAAGCCTGTCGTTCGTTACCCTTGTGGTGGCCTCGATGGGGTCGCTGCCGATGAGCGCGCGGTAAAGCGTGGCGGCAAAGGCATATATGTCCGTCCACGAGCCCTGCTGACCCTTAAAGCCGTATTGCTCAACAGCGGCATAGCCGGGGAAAAGCTGGACGTTAAGCTCTCCGCGCGAGGTTCGCGCCTGCGGAATGCTGAATCCGGAAATGCGCATCTTTCCGTCTTTCCCGATAATGAGAGTTAAAGGTGATATGCCGCGGTGAATTATTCCGTTTGTGTGCAGCGTGCCGAGCGTGGACAGCACAGGCATAAAGATCTGCCGCGCTTTTTCCCAGGAGATGTATCCCGTCTTGCTCCCGAGCAAAAACTCGCGCAAAGTTATGCCCTCAAAATATTCGGAGACGGCGTAAACAGTTCCGAAATCCTCAAGCAGATCTACGGCGCATATAAGAGCCGAAAGCCCTCTAAGACCGATAAGCTTGCCCCAAAGCTCCGTGAAGCTTTGGAAGCAGTCCCTGAAGCTTATTTCGCTGCCCGGCTTCGGGCTGACAAGAATACCGTCGGGCTTTCTGACCGCTATGGCGTCAGGAAAAAACTCTCTGACAGTCGCCGGCTTTTTGCCGGCAATGTCCCAGGCGATATATGTCGCTCCCTCGCCGTTGTATTCAAGGAGCTTTCCGATTATGTAACGATTCCCGACAACTGTTCTTATCGGGAGATAGGGTGAAAGCTGAAGCGAATCGGTCAAAAACCCGCAGTGCGGACACTGCTTGTCGCCGCCGATTTGCTTCATGCAGCTCATGCACAGATTATCTGTGTTAATCATTTCATTTCACTCCGAAAAGATTGTTAGACACGGCAGTTAATCGTTAAAAGAAACAATCGCCATCAAAAGGCATGAATATACTGCTCCATTACGTTACCACACATGATACCAAATTATTCATACATTTGTCAATGCCCGAGGCACATCAATTTATTCAAAACAGGCATATCGTTTAGCTAAACAGTGTGTTAAAGCAAGCCGATAAAAGAATCGTAACGAGCCAGAAAGGGAGGTGAAGCAAAGGCGGTCGGCATTGACAAAAAAATTTACGTATGATATTATTTTTAACTATAATAGGTACATTTTGCACAATTTTTTATTAGAGGAGATTTATGTGATGGATTATACGGGGCTTAATGAGCTAAGAGAGAAGTTTCTTTCATTTTTTGAGGGAAAGGATCACCTGCGCCTGCCAAGCTTTCCGCTCATTCCGCAAAGCGACAAAAGCCTCCTGCTGATAAACGCGGGCATGGCGCCCTTAAAAAAATATTTTACGGGCGAGCTTTCTCCGCCGAGCAAAAGGATAACGACTTGCCAGAAGTGCATCCGCACACCCGACATTGAGCGTGTCGGTAAAACATCGCGCCACGGCACATATTTTGAAATGCTCGGAAACTTTTCTTTCGGCGATTATTTCAAGCGCGAGGCGATAGCCTGGGCGTGGGAGTTTTGCACAAAGACAATTAATCTGCCAAAGGACAAGCTCTTTATCAGCGTTTTTGTTGAGGACGACGAGACATACGACATATGGACAAACGAAATCGGGATTTCTCCTCAAAAGATTGTAAGGCTTGGCAAAGAGGACAACTTTTGGGAGCATGGAGCAGGTCCCTGCGGTCCTTGCTCCGAGATATATTTTGACAGGGGAGCGGAGCATGGTTGCGGTTCTCCGGACTGCAAGGTCGGCTGCGAATGCGACAGGTTTGTCGAGTTTTGGAATCTTGTTTTCACACAGTTTTACAACGACGGCAGCAACAATTACACAAGGCTTAAAAGCTGCAACATCGACACGGGCATGGGGCTTGAGCGGCTTGCCTGCATTGTCCAGGGCGCGGACAGCCTTTTTGAGGTTGACACAGTCCGCAAAATAATTGAACACGCGGCGGATATTGCCGGCGCGGAATATCACACCGACGAAAAAAGGGACGTTTCGCTAAGGGTTATCACAGACCACATCAGAAGCACGACATTCATGATAGGCGACGGTGTAATGCCCTCAAACGAGGGGCGCGGCTATGTTTTGCGCAGGCTTTTACGCCGCGCCGCGCGCCACGGCAGGATTCTTGGGATTGACGGCGCCTTTTTGACGGAGCTGTGCGAAACGGTAATCAATGAAAACAAGGACGCTTATCCGGAGCTTTTACAAAAACACGACTTCATAATTAATGTAATCAAAAATGAGGAGGAGGGCTTCGGCAGGACAATTGATTCCGGACTTTCGCTTCTTTCCGAAATGATAGAAAAAAACAACGATGTTTTAAGCGGCGCCGACGCGTTTTTGCTGTCTGACACATTTGGATTCCCGATTGACCTTACAAAGGAGATTATCTCCGAAAAAGGGATGACAGTTGACGAGGAGGAGTTTGAAAGGCTTGCGGCGGAGCAGCGGGAGCGCTCAAGGAACGCCAGGCGCGACGCGGGCGCCGACGCGTGGAAAACTGCCGCGGAAGTCGCGAAGGGCGCCGAAAAAACTGTCTTTACGGGCTACGATTCCCTTTCATCGCAAAGCAGGATAACAGCGATAATAACAGAAAGCGGGCAGACGGACTTTATAGAGGGCGGCGCCGAGGCGTCAGTCGCGCTTGATACATCGCCGTTTTATGCGGAAAGCGGCGGTCAGGCGGGCGACACTGGAACAATCACCGGCGACGATTTTGTGTTTGAGGTCACGGCGGCGACAAAGACGAGCGACGGGGTTTTTCTTCACCACGGCTCTGTCGCCGAAGGCGGAGGGCTTTCAAAGGGAACCGCGGTTTTAGCGGCGGTAGATGCCGAAAAGCGTGAAGCGACACAGCGCAACCACACGGCGGCTCACCTTCTTCAGGCCGCCCTGAGGCAGATACTCGGGACGCACGTCGAGCAGGCGGGGCAGATGGTCAACAATGAGGTCGTGCGATTTGACTTCACACATTTTTCGGCATTGACGAGCGCGGAGCTTTCAGATGTCGAAAGGCTTGTTAACGAGGAGATAATCAAAGCTCTGCCTGTTACATGCGGCGAAATGACGCTTGACGAGGCAAAAAGCCACGGCGCGATGGCCTTGTTCGGCGAAAAATACGGCGACGTTGTAAGAGTGGTGCGGGCTGGTGATTTTTCCGCCGAGCTTTGCGGAGGGACTCACGTTCCAAACATCGGGATGATCGGACTTTTTAAGATAATAGGGGAATCCTCTGTTGCGGCAGGTGTTCGGAGGATTGAGGGCTTGACCGGGCTTAACGCGCTCGACTATTTGAAAAAGACAGAAAAGATTATGGAGGACGCCGCAAAAGCTCTAAAGATAACAAACCTGCGCGAGCTTGACCGCAGAGCCTTGGGCGTTATGACGGAGATGAAAGAAAAGGACAGGGAAATAGAAAGACTGTCCGAAAAGCTTGCGAAGCTCAAGGCTGAAAGCATGACAAACAGCGCCTGTGAGTTTGGGGGGATAAAGCTTATAACATCTGTTCTTGACGAAACATCTCCCGATTCTCTGCGCTCCATGTGCGACGCCGCGAGGGAGAGCGACGACACAGCCGTCGTTGTTGTCGGAGCGCCGAACGACAAGGGCACGGCCAATTTTGCGGCGGCCTGCTCGCCGGGAGCGATTAAAAGGGGCGCTCACGCCGGTAACATAGTGCGTGAAGTCGCGAAGCGTGCCGGAGGCTCCGGAGGCGGACGCCCCGACAGCGCCATGGCGGGCGCGAAAGACGTTTCAAAAATCAGTGAGGCGATATCCGCCGCCGAGGAGATTGTTAAAGCTATGTTAAAATAAATTGCACGTTCGGCGCGAAGGGCTTTGCCGCACCGTCTTTTTTTGGCAAAGCGCTTCTTATTAAAAGCTGAAAAATGCCGCAAAAGGCAGGCGTTATAATCTTAAACAATCAAATGCCGCACCGTTGATTTTTGACGGTGCGGCATTTTTAACATAACAACAGCTTTAATTCAATGACGACAAATTTTGCGGTGACCAATGCCGAACGTACAGAAAAAACAATCTGCCCTGCCGTTTTACCGCCGTTCAAAGCTTTTGGGATACTGTGGTGCGAGGGGCAATTTCACCTTCACGCCGGACACAAACGACTTTATAAATGTTTTTCTCCCCGGTTATTTATACATTTTTTTTGGTCGCCCTTTTGCCTTTCTTTCGTCTTTTTATTGCAAACCTGTCAAGGAAACAAATCATACCCGGAAGAACAAGCGTAATCAAAAGCGCCGCGATTAACGAGCCTATTGATATTGTTAAAGTTACCTGCGATATGACCTCCGCACTTGAAAAGAGCCCGAGAATGGCTGTGACAAGAATCAATATTGAGCCCGATGTCATAATTGTATGGATTGATCCGTCATAGGCTGATTTCAGAGCGGGTTTTCTGCCCTCTTTTTTGCGGCTTTCACGATAGTAATCGCTGAACACAATGCCGTAATCAATTGTTGCGCCCATGAGGATGCTCTGCACAATCAGCAGCGCAAGATAATAAATGGAATGGCCGCTGAAGCCTAATACAGAAACTGTAACATAAACGCCGCATTGCACAAGCAATGTGAGGAGCAGGGAAACAATGATGTTGCGGAACGCGAGAAGAACCACAACGAATATCGCGACAGCCGTAATCAGCGTTATCGAGAAAAACTCCTTGTCAAAGCTGCTTTCCATTTCATAGACCATCGCGGAGGTGCCTACAAGGTATGACTCGTTTTCTAAATAATTCTTTTTCAAATCATCAAGTTTCATCATAAACGCCGTTGTGGCCTCTGATTCCTCGGGATAATCGGTTGTGAAAATCAAGCGGGAATATCTGTTCCCTTTCATTTGCGCGAGCGCGTCGTTTAAGTCCGACTTGCTCTCAACAATGCTGCTTTTTGTCCCTTCATCAAACACGCTTAAAAATCTTTCGTCATTAACAATGTCGTCGCACAGATAATCGAGCATCTGCGGAATCTTCATTGTTTTGCTGAAGCTTTGGCTGTTTGCGGCGGCATAATACACATATATCATTTCTGTTTCGCCTTGAGAAATGCCGCTTGTGAAATTGTCAAGCAAAGAATACATTTCCGACGCGCTGTAAGCCTTGCCGGACACGACGGCGTCAATAAGCGTCTTTCCGCTCTTTAATTCCGCGGCTGTTTTTTTGTCAAAATAGCCTGCGAACGACTTGTTCGGCAAGACCTTTTTTGTAACAAATCCGACAAATTCCTGCGGTGAGATTTTCCATCCGGAGGTGTCGCCGCGCTCGCTGATATAAAGCAAATACAAGCTTTCGGCCTGTGACTTGTCCATGCCGACAAGCTTCGCAAGCTCGGAAGAAGTAAAAACGGATTCATCAACGGCGGCGTTTATCAGTGACTGCGCAGTCTCTAAATCAGCCAAACGCTCACCGATAGCCGCACTGAACACGCTGCTGTTTTTAACAAGATAATTTATGATTTCGCGGACGGACAGCAGCTTTTCACCGCTGTCTGCGACATTCGCTTTATCTTCATCTTCCGCTTTGCAAAAAAGATAAATTGTCTTCATTGACCTTTCGTCGATTTCAAGAATCGCCGCCGCATCCTCATAATTTCGAGGCTTTGTCATTTCGCTTTTGCTCGCATATGTTTGCAGCGTTTTCATTTGTGACAAGGCGGAAGCGTCAAGCATTGAGGAATATGCTTTGTCCTTTGCGACAGTATTAACGACAAAATCAGCAAAATCCGACAGCGTCAGCCTGCCGCTGCCGACTCCGCCGTTTTCAGTGAAATAATAAAGATATAGCTTTTTGATATCGTCGCCGCTCATGTTAAAAAAGTCTGCCATATCGCGGGCGTTCTTTTTTTCCGTGAGCGCTTTTTTGTTTGCGTATTTTTCCGTTAGCTCAATGTCTTTTAAAACGCTTTTATCAATGTTTCCGGAGAGTATCTCGTTTGTCATGACGTCATTTTTTAAAAACGCCATAAAGTCCTCTGCCGTCACGTCGGGGATTTCCTCGTTGTAATAGAGGTAATAAACCATTCGCACAAGGCTTTCATCAACGGTAAAACCGGCGCCGATTGCCGAAATCGCTTCCGACATTTCTTTTGCGTCATACTGCTTGCCGAGCGTGTTAGTGTATCCGACAACGCTTTTTATGAGTTTATCATCTTTTGTTGCCGCGATAATTTTTTCGATGCCCGACTCGTCGTCGTTGTCATATATCAACACAACAGTGTTATCCTTTGGGAAAATGTCCGCCATCGGGTCTGTGATGCCCTCCGTGAAAGTGATGTCGGTGTTGCCTTGCAGAATATAAAAGGCAACAAACATCGCGACAAATATGACAGGCATAACAAACCTTGCCTTGTAGCTGAATTTTGCCAAAAAGCCCATCGGAATGTTGAGGGATTTTTTTTCGCTTTTTTCAATGCCCTTGTCGCAAAGCAAAATCAAAACAGGCAGAACGGTGAAAACACAGACCATGCTGATGAAAACGCCCTTTGCCAAAACGATTCCAAGCTCCGGTCCGATCTTAAAGGAGAGAAAAACAAGAGCGAGCAGCCCCGCCACAGTCGTGAGAGAGCTTGAGGCAATGGAAGAAAATGAATTTGCGAGCGCCGCCTTCATCGCGTCTGTTTTGTTGTCATAAATTAATTTTTCCTGACGGTAGCGGTTCATCAATATAATGGAATAATCCATTGAAAGCACAAGCTGGATGATGGGCGCCACTGATTTTGTCAGCTCGGAGGTGTAGGAAAGCACAAGGTTTGTGCCCAAATTGATGACGACCGCAACGCCTATTGTCGCCATAAAAAGCACCGGCTCAAGCCATGACCTGCTCATTATAAAAAGAATCAGCAGCGCTATTGACAAGGCCGATATAAGCAGCAAAAGGGAAACCTCGCTTGACTGAACATTGTTGCTTTGGAATATCATTTGATACGCGGAGGACATTTCGCCGATAGCGGTTTCAATAGAGATTTCCTCATCCGATCCATAGTCATATTCTGTGTTGACGACAAAAAGCGTGTGGTTGTCTCTGTTGTAATTTATATTATCCGCTTCATAATCAACTGCGCTTACATAGGGTATGGACTCCAAATGGGCTTTTACATCGGAAACCTGCGATTTGTCCAAGTCGTCAAACATCACCCGTATTGACGCGTTGTCGTCAATGGCGGGGAAATCTGTGTTCATAATCTCAAGTCCGTGCCTCATATCGGACTTGTCAGGTAAATATTTTGTCATGTCTGTGTTTGTCTCAACTTTGGCTGACAGAAACGCGCAAACTACCGTAAAGGCAAGAACAACTGCCAGCAAAACAAACCTTTTGTTTACTATAAAATTTGCTATCCTTTGCATAATATCTGTTGCTACCTCATTTTAAAAAGATGTTTTCTTGCTATTTGCGTCAATCTACGATATAATTATACACAACTACGGTGGTTTATGCAATCGTCGGTTTTCAAATAGCGTATGATAAACAACCAAATCGGAAAAGAGGTGTGTATTTTGGTTAATAAAAATGATTTGCGATTCATAAAAACCGAAAAAATCATTGAGGAAACATACATTCGCCTAAAAAAGAAAACCCGTTCACAAATAAAAGTGAAAGATCTGTGCGAGGCGGCATTAATAAACAAAACAACATTTTATGCTCACTATGAAACAATGGAGGCTTTGCACGAACACATTTGTAAAAAGACAATAGAAAACTTGCTTGACTCATGCCCGCACATTGACAAGGTGTTTACTGACGCGGCGGATTTTGTTAATTCCATTATGAAAACAATTCAGGAAAACTCTGAAATTTTAGACACGCTGTTCGGCGCTGACGTCACAAAACAAATAAATGCCTTTGAGGCGGGGCTGCTCGGCTATTATTTGACGGGCAATGAGTCGGAGGAAATGAAGATGAAGATACTTTTTACAATAGGCGGCGCGTCAAGGCTTTTGCTCGGCGACCAAAGCGCTGAGCGAATCAACATCACTATAAAGCTGATAAGGCAGGTTTTGGGCGGAAAAGAAAACAAAGAAACAAGCTTTTTGGCGTAACAAAAAAATGATTGTTGTTGCATTTCGGACAATGTAAATGGTATGATTTGTGTATTAGAAAATCTCCTTTTTGAGAAGACACGGGTTTTGCCGTGGAAGCATTGTGACGGAAAAGCAAAGACGCGGGCGATTAATTTATGCGGCATACGCGGTATGGGAGGGTGAGGATTGGAGCAAACGAACAGAGAAGCTTACGTCGCGGAGCTTAAAGAAAAGCAAAAAAAGCTCCGTTCATATTTGTCCGGCTTAAAAAGTGCCGCCGTCGCCTTTTCAGCCGGAATTGACTCGACATTTCTGATGCATTCGGCAAGAGAAGTCCTCGGCGACAAGGCTGTCGCCGTTACGGCGCGTTCTTGCATCTTCCCTGAAGACGAGCAAAAGGAAGCGGAGGATTTTTGCAAGGCTTACGGGATAAAGCACTTTATATTTGACAGCGGCGAGCTGAGCTTGGAGGAGTTTTCAAAAAACCCTCCGAACAGATGCTACATCTGCAAAAGCCGTATGCTGAAAATGATTAAGTATATCGCGGACACAAACGGGATTTCAAATGTCGTCGAAGGCTCGAATATTGACGACGAAAGCGACTATCGCCCAGGCATGGCGGCAATAAATGAGTTGGGGATAAAAAGCCCTCTCCGAATTGCCGAAATGACAAAAAACGATGTCAGGGCGCTTTCAAAAATCGCCGGGCTTGCCGCGTGGAACAAGCCGTCGTTTGCCTGCCTTGCAAGCCGTTTCCCTTACGGGGAGCGGATAACAAAAGACAAGCTTTTTGCCGTTGAGCGCGCGGAACGGCTCCTGCGCGGTCTCGGCTTTTGCGGCGCGCGCGTGCGGATTCACGGCACAGCCGCAAGGATAGAAATAAGCGCCGCCGAGTTCGATAAAATCACGGAGACGCAAACAAGACTTAAAGTGGCGGAGGAGCTGCACGCCTATGGGTTTTCTTATGTTTCGCTCGACCTTGACGGCTACAGGCAGGGGAGCATGAACGAGGTCTTGAATCTTGAAACGGGGAGTAAATAATGCCTGACCAATTTGCAAGAACTGAAATAATTTTCGGCTCAAAAGCCATGGAAAAGCTGTACAAAAGCCGTGTCGCGGTTTTCGGGATAGGCGGTGTCGGCGGATATGCCGTCGAGGCTTTGGTGCGGAGCGGCATCGGCACGCTCGACTTGATAGACGGCGACAAGATTTGCCTGTCAAACATCAACCGTCAGATTTTTGCCACGCACAAAACATTGTCGCAATTCAAGGCGGACGCGGCCGAGGCTCGAATCAAGGAAATCAACCCGAAAGCCGTCGTAAATAAACACATATTGTTTTTCGGGCCGGAAAACGCCGACCTGCTTGACTTCAAAGATTTTGACTATATTATTGACGCTATCGACGCTGTGGAAGGAAAAATCGAGATTGCGGTGAGGGCGGACAAAGTCGGCGTGCCTGTTGTTTCCGCGATGGGCGCGGGAAACAAAACAGACCCCACGGCTTTTCAGGTTTCCGATATTTATGACACGACAGTCTGTCCGCTTGCAAGGATAATGCGGCGCGAGCTTAAAAAATGCGGCGTCAAAAGCCTTAAAGTCGTATATTCCACAGAGCGGCCTGTCAGGGCGTCGGAGATTTCTTCTGAAACTCTTGAGGAGTGCGGCGCGGTCCGCGAAACGGGTTTGCCGCCGCGCCGTTTAGTCACAGGCTCCAACGCGTTTGTGCCGTCGGTCATGGGGCTGATACTTGCCGGCGAAGCGATAAAAGGCCTTGTCGGGTTTTACGCTCAAAACAAAGCATAGGCACCCTTTAAAGGGTGCCCGTTTTTTGTTTGACTGAAAAATCAAGCTATAAAACCTTTGATAAAAAGTCTTTAAGGCGTTCACTTTTGGGGTTGCCGAAAAACTCTGCGGGGCTTCCCTCCTCCATAAAAATGCCTTCGTCAATGAACATAATGCGCGACGCCACCTCCCGCGCAAACCCCATTTCATGCGTGACGACGACCATCGTCATGCCTGTCTGCGCCAAGCTTTTCATGACGTCAAGCACCTCGCCGACCATCTCCGGGTCAAGCGCCGATGTTGGCTCGTCAAAAAGCATCACGAGCGGATCCATTGCAAGCGCGCGGACAATGGCGACACGCTGCCTTTGACCGCCTGACAACTGTGACGGATATGACTCGGCGCGATCCTCAAGCCCGACCTTGCCAAGGAGCGCCAGCGCTCTTGCGCGCGCCTCTTGCTTTGGCATTTTTCGCAGCTTTGTCAGCGCAAGAGTCATGTTGCGTATTATTGTCATGTGCGGAAAAAGGTTGAACTGCTGAAACACCATCCCGACCTTTTGGCGGTGCAGGTTTATGTCTGTTTTGTGGTCAGTAATGTCTTGACCCTCAAAAAAGACGCGCCCCTTTTCAGGCTCCTCAAGGAGATTGAGGCAGCGCAGAAAAGTCGATTTGCCGCACCCGGAAGGTCCGATAACGACGACGACTTCGCCCTTTTTAATCTCTGTGGAAACGCCTTTTAAAACCTCAAGATTGCCGAATTTCTTGTGAAGATTGTCAACTTTAATCAGAACGCCGTCACTCAACTCTGCGCAGCCTCCTTTCGAGATATTTCATGAGATAATCGAGCCCGAGAACCATGACAAGATAAATGACAGCGGCGGCTATCAGCGGCATAAAAGCCGAATAGGTGATGCCTCTGATGATATACGCGCCCCTTGTGAGATCCTGAAGAGCTATGTAGCCGCAAATTGAAGTTTCTTTCAGCAAAACAATAAACTCGTTGCCGAGAGAAGGAAGAACATTTTTGAAGGCCTGCGGCAAAACGATATAAACCATTGAGCGCACATAATTTAAGCCGAGACTGCGCCCCGCCTCCATCTGCCCGCGGTCGATTGACATGATGCCGCTGCGTATAATTTCCGCGACATAGGCGCTTGAATTTATGCCGAAAGCAAGAACCGCGACAAGCGTCTTGTCAATGTTGACGCTTGCAAAAATGACATAATACATTATCAAAAGCTGTATGACTGTCGGCGTGCCGCGGATGATGTTGAGGTAAAGCTTTGATAAAAAATCAAAAAAATTGATAAAAAACTTTAAAAACGGATTGAAGCGCGAAAGCTTGCAAAGATCGTGAGTCGAGCGGATAATCGCAAGAACAACGCCGACGGCAATGCCTATAAGCACCGCAAAAAAAGAAACCCGAAGCGTGACAAGCAGACCGTCGGCAAGATATTTCCAGCGCGCCCCCGTGATAAAGTTTCGGATTAGTTCGTCTTTCAGGTTAAGCCAAAAATCCAAATGCGTTTACCTCCTTTGAAAACAGAAAAGGGCTGTAAGCGTACAGCCCTGTGACCCGCGTGTCGAAACTGTTAGGCGGTGATGTATTTGTCAACAACATTTTTAACGGAGCCGTCGGCAATCAGCTCTTCAAGAGCGGCGTTGACCTTGCTCGTGAGACTGCTGCCCTTGGCAAACGCGATGGCATAATCCTCGACGACATATTCTGTCGGCAGGATTTTGATCCCCTCATTCTTTGAAACAAAAACCTTTGCAGGCTCGTTGTCGATTACAACGGCGTCAATTCTGCCGTTTACAAGATCGCCGATTGCCTCAAAGCCCGAAGCGTATTGCGAAAGCTTGGCGTTTCCGAGATTGCCGCTTTCGATGTCCTCAAGGATATATGTGTCCCCGGTCGTCATCAGCTGAACGCCGATTGTCTTGTCCGTAAGGCCGTCGAAGGAGGTTATTTGAGAGTCGGACTTAACAATGATAACCTGCTTTCCCGTGGCGTAAGAGACGGAAAAATCGACGCTTTTCAAGCGCTCTTCCGTGACTGTCATGCCCGCCATGCCCATGTCGGCTTTTCCGGAAGTGATGGCGGAAAGAATCGAGTCAAACTCCATGTCCTCAATCACAAGCTCCATGTCAAGCTTGTCGGCTATAAGCTCCGCGATTTCGGCGTCGATGCCGATTATGTTTCCGCTGTCGTCATAAAACTCATATGGCGGGAAATATGCGTTGGTGGCCATGATAAGCTTTTGTTTTGTTTCGGCGGCGCCGTCCGAGGTCTTTGTCGCGGACTCACCGTTTCCTGCGCAGGCGTTTAGCGAGGCGGCGGCGAGGGCGGCGGCAAGAATAAGCGCTGTTATCTTCAAAATCTTTTTCATCTGCAAAGTACTCTCCTTTTAAAGCAAATATGAAGTTATTATATCATTTGTGCCCGCTTTGTCAAGCAGCGCGGCGCCTTAAATCGCACCTTCTTTCAAGGAAATCGAACGGCGGATATGCGCGCGAACGAGCCGATTATCACAAAGCGGGATAAGTTGGAGAACAAAGCCGCCGCTTGCAGACGGTTTTATTTTGCGCATTTACAGCACCGAAACGGAGTGGGGGAGGGCAAAAGGCTTGCTTTTTGCCGATTATATGCCGCGCATTTACAGCACCAAAACAGGGAAAGCGGGGGAACAAAGCAAAGCGGCTGCTCGCCTGTTCCTCCGCCGTTCGGCTACTGTTTTTTTACTGTGTCATACGGCCAACTGTTTATGCCGCCGAAATCAAACACATTTGTGTATCCAATCTTAATTAACTTCCGCGCCGCCTTGGCGCTGCGTCTGCCGGAACGGCAATAAATTAAAATTTCAGTGTCAAAATCCGGCAAGGATTCGGGCTTCTCACCGCGAATTGTCTTGCTTGGAATTAATATCGCGTTGGGAATATGCTCCGCGTTGTATTCGTCCTTTGTCCGCACATCAAGTACGACGACCTCGTCGCCGCTGTCCATTCTTGTTTTAGCCTCATGCGCCGTGATTTTTCTGTACACCGTTTCTGATGCGCGGATTTTGCCGCCGTCGCCGCTCGTATTTGCAGGCGATGCCTTGCCCCCCACAACAAGCAGTCCGATTGCTATGCCGAGCAAGGTTGATATATATGGGTTTGCAGTCATCGGGCAGGTGCCGTCAGAGCAGCCTATTAATCTGTAAAGAACAAAATATCCCGCAAGACCGCCCGCCGCCGCGCCTATGAAATGTCTTAACATTTTGCGCACACTCCTTTAACATCTTTTTTAAACACCGCTGTTTTATCGCAGCATCACTGTGCTTTTATATTATAGAGCATATAAAAAAGTTTGAATGTAACATACTCACCTTGACAGGCGGACGGCAAACGAGCGATGACCGTTTTTTTTTCACCTTTTCACCGCAAACCTTTCCGTGCCGCTCGATTGTTTAAAGGCGGGACGGCAGCTCTCCGTGAGCCGCCTACCCCGCCCGAATTGTATTATAGTTAGATTCTCTTGAAAAACCCTAAATCCCTTGAAACCACCGGTCAAAACAGTGCTATTGTAACATAATAAACGCAGGAAAAGTTGAAATGGCCGGTTTTCAAGAGGGTCTATCTTAAAACACCCTTTTTCTAATTTCACAATATCAGGTTTTTGGATGCTTTTCGACTCAACGTTCATGATAACAGTCCACAGTTAGGGATGTTTTGATTATAATTTTCCGGTTATGTATTGATTCTTATTCCGGATTATCTTCTTTAAGTCTAACCCCGACATTTTCAAACAAAGGCTTACCATCATCTTTACCTCCGACGATTATCCCATTATCTATCCCGGCTCCGGATATTACGGAGGAGTCGTTGACTGTATTAGACATTTTCAATTTATCAAACAGGTCATCTTCTCCGTACATATAGGAAATTGTCGCCGGCAAAACATCCTGTATAGTCTTTATATTGTGCTTTTTTGCGTATGATGGCTCCGGCCAATGTATAGCTAAAAAAGCGCCGAACCTGGCTTGAATGTCTAACATGTCCACTTCTGAAATATCATATTGCCTGTCAAGTCTTGTTCCGTTTTTTGTTAAGTAAGGACCGTGGTCACCTGCTATAATTATTATTGCATCTCTTTTTTGTGATTTAACATCATTTATATCTTTTCTCATTTCAGCATTCGCTTTTTCTAATCTGTCAAAATATCTTTTGGTCTCATAGGGTGAAAGAACTCCTGACATATTGCAGTGGCTGGGAAGAAGTGTATGATTGTATATAAACTTTGGTTCAGGTAAATCTTGCGATAAAAAACTTTCTTTGGCTTTTAAAAAATCTTCTCTTGCAACATTAGAAAAAGCCGCATCGAATCTAAACCCACCTTCTAAAATTGCCCCGCTAATAATTTTATATCCGGCTATTGATGTATCAATAGTGGGAAACACCGTATCGTATTTAGGCATAAAGCCTCTAAAGCAATAATCGTTTTCATGCAGAAGATATGTATTATACCCTTCGCTGTTAAAAAACTTTAAACCGTTTGCCTCTCCGGCTATATGTTTTCTAAATTCAATATTGGTTTGAAGCGGTTCCATGTGAAGAACCTGTGACATTGATTGTATAGAATGTGCTCCGATTGAATAAGAGCCGTCATAAATAGCAAAACCGTTATCCAAAAGAAAATTCATTTGTTTGCTATTATCATATCCATAAGCTTCCATGGTTTCTTGGTTTGTGTAAGAATCATATATCATGATAAATACATCCGGAGAGCTTTTTTTCTGCATATCCGAAGTGTGTTCAAAAACTTTATTGCTTGATACACTCGCTATCTCTGGATTTATTTCTTTTAACACACTATTAAATGACAACACAGAATTGCTTATAAAGAAGATAATAAATACAGTGAAAAGTATTTTTTTCTGTTTAATAAAGGATAAGAATAAAGCTACGGCTACAAGCATCAATGACCACATTAACAACCAACTTCTTGTTACAATTATATGTCCGGTAACTATTTGTCCGGCATTCGACATATTAAACAGCGTGTATAAGAAAACACTTGTTATGGGCATGGTGAATAACTTTGCAATCAAAGGGCTTAGGATTAAAGGTAAAATAAACACCGCAGCAACAGATATTAAAGAAAAGATTCCAAATAATACAAGTGAATCACTCAAGGTGAGTATATCCTGATTTGCAAAGATGTATGGTGCAATAGGAGTTATCGGCAGCAAGGCAAACAACAAATCCGGGAAACTTGCTTTTTCATAACCCTTTTTGTATTTTATTTGCCCTTTTTTAAATACAAACACTATAAATAAAAAGGCAGAGCATAGTCCGAACAGCAAAAGCTGAAGTTCTCTGCTTCGTATTTGTAAAAGGTCTTGATTTATACCCGGTGGAACCAGCATTGCTCCCAAGAATCTATATAACATAAACAAGATAAAGGCAAGAATTATCTGTAACAGAAAACCGGTATCAAAAACGGCAGCAAGCAATTTAAGCAGCCAAGGCTTGTTTTTGCCACCGGCAGGATTGAATGTGTAATCTTCATTTAAGTAAGCTGTTTTTTGTTCTGATTCTTTGGCTGCTTCTGATTTGGCACTTAAGGCTTTTAATGTCTTTTCTATGAAGTTTACGCCTCGAACAGCGGACTCATCAGGATATTTATCTATTGTTTTATTAACTTCCTTATTTGACAGGTCGATTTTTGAATAGGTTTCTATTGTATTATCAATGATTTCCACTAATTTGTTTAGGTCATCTTCTTGTAAAGTTGCTCCTATTTTATCAATGAGTTGCAGATCCCAAGGATTTTCCTTTAGATACATTGCTTCCCGGCCTCTTTTTTCATACTGTGACTTCATGGTCAAAATAGGTTTTTTAAACAACGTATAATAGTCAAAAATAATACCGGAAAAATCGGAAAGCATTATATCTGCATGAGCCATGGACTTAAGGTTTTCCCGTTCAGTATCCCACACCCTTTGATCGGTGTTTGGAAAGGTTTTCATTAAATAGTTTATAATATCTTTATCAGAGATAAAGGATTGCGGATGAGGTCTTATTATTACATTGTATTTATTGGACTGTTCTAAAACAGCCAATATTTCTTTGCCGTATTTAGTAAGAAGACCATGATCCCCCCATGTGGGGGAAATAAGTATAGTTTTCCGCCTCTCATTGAAATATGTGTATTCATAACCTTTGGCTTTAATGTTTTCCCTTAAAGCATCTAAATATGTATGACCTATAACCTCTATTTCCTTTGGCTTTAACTCCCTTGCTTCCTCTAATTCCTTTATAAGCTCAAAGGTGCCTTCGCCGCCAACTAATACACTGTCATAATAGTCGGTGCCGAATGCCTTGTATGTTGCGGAGCTGCTGGTTGCATGTGTTATATGGGCGTAGTGTTTTACATTCTTGCTTCTTTTAATCTCTAACACATCAAGACCGGGAGTGGTCATAACCACCAGATTTGCATTTAATCTATTTAAGTTGTAATAGGCCTCTCTTCCGGTGCCTATATATATTGCCTCGACTCCTTCTATTTGAGATTGCAAGCCGGGGTCTTCTTTATCACTGGTTAAATATACTGCTTTTATGGCGCGGGCGGCACCTTCTTCAAGGAGGGGTTTAAATACATTCCAATATTGTTTACCCTCTGAGTAATATACCAGCTCATAATGCCTATTCGGGTCTAATCTTCGTCCCTTGCTTCCTCTGGGATTTAAAAGGCTGTATATTTTATCTTTTAAAATGTAAAAAATCACAGAAAGGGAAGCTATGAGGGCTGAAATCAACATACTTCCTGTTCCCGGGTCAATATATCCCAGCAAAAAAAAGTTAAAGAAAATATCTTTATTATTTAACATGAGTTTTGCCTCCCATTATTTTCTTTCTGGTGTCTAATTTAACAATGATTATGTTTTTTACCAAACTGAACAAGTTGTTGAAAGTCCAATAAATAAGCAGGCTTGACGGTGAGTTATATAAAATTATAAGAAAAACAAGGGCTATTAAAACAATAGTTGCTTTATCCTTAACGTCTTTGTCTTTTGCATATACATAACCGGCAGCTAAATTTATAAAGGTCATTAAAAAAGGAAGGACATTAATCGAAAGCCTCCCTAATTTTATTAAAGCGTCTGCTTCTGCTAAATTGCTTAGATTTAAAAATCCGACACCTTGAAAACCGATGTAGTTAGACAGATAGGTGTAAGCACCTATAAAGAAAGGTATCTGTATTAATAGGCTAACCAACCCTCTCAGGGAATATATGGGCTTGTATCCGTTAAGCCTGTATACATTTTTTATATATAGATGAAGCTCCTGACCTTTATAAACACTTTTAAATTCCTCTATTTTGGGTCTCATTTTGTCTTGTATATCACGCTCCTTTTGCTCTATTTTTTCGGCAATGTAGTAGAAAGGTGACAGGATTATGCTGACCGCCATACTAAGGAATATAATGGCAGCGCCCGGATTTTGCACTATTTCTAGTACAAACAGAAAAATCTTTTCTATTATTTTTACAAAAGGCGTCACTATAATTTTATCCATAATAAAACCCTCTCTTTGTAAAATTTAATGCCTGTCATAAAAGCTAAAGATGTTTTATTTGTTTCTAATCAAGGTTTTCATTAACTCTTCTTTGTTTTCTTTAGGTGCAACAGTCGGTCTGCCAAGGTTGCTGCGAGCGCTGACAGAACACTTTATTTCTAAAAATGAGAGCTTGTTTACAGCTTTTATTTTAAGCAAATATCTCTCGAGCATTTCAAGGTTGTCGGCACTCATAACATTTGTATAGCCGCAACCTTTAGCAATAGCAGCGAAGTCTATTTTTGATGCAACCGTGGGCATACAACCCACCGATTCATGCGCTGAATTATTAATAACAACATGTATAAGATTATCCGGTTTATTGCTTCCGATTAAGGCCATAGCACCCATATGCATTAATGCAGCACCGTCACCGTCAATACACCACACCTTTTTCCCCGGATGTTGAAGAGCGACCGAAAGCGCAATAGATGAACTATGTCCCATACCTCCGATGGTCAAAAAATCCCTGTTATGTTTTTGACGACTTTTTTCTCTAATCTCAAACAGCTCGCGAGAAGCCTTTCCTGTCGTTGAAATAATAATATCTTCGTCGGCAAAGTCTGAAATTTTACTTATGGTCTGCTCTCGGGATATAACATTTTGGTTTTGATACACGGCATTGCTTTCAAATTCCAAGACTCCTTTTTTCACAATGAAAGCCACTTGCTTGCCGGCATCTAATAAAGGACTGAATGATTGCATGACAAAGTCTATATCTTCTTTTGTTGTTTCTTTTGATATGATAAATGTTTTGATACCTATATCTTCTAATAGTTCAACTGTAATTTCCCCTTGGAATACATGTTGAGGTTCGTCATGAACACCGGGTTCACCCCTCCAACCAACTATAAAAACACATGGAATTCCGTATATTTTATCGTTCATAAGGCTCACAACAGGATTGATTATATTGCCAATGCCCGAGTTTTGAAGATATACTACAGGCACTTTTCCTGTTGACAGGTGATATCCCATGGCGAGGGCAACGGCGTTTCCTTCGTTTGCCGCGATAATGTGGTTTTTGCTTATTTCATATTTATCCATCAAATAATTGCTTAATGGCTTTAAGAGACTATCCGGTACACCGGCGAAGAATTCATATTGGTTTAAAAAGTCAAGCTTCATTTTGTCCCCTCTTTATTCGATTATGTCGCTATACAAAGAACAAAGGGCTTTTTTGTTTAATTTAACCGGGTTGTTGTTTAACCGTTCAAGATGAACCGAATTTGCTAATATATCAATGTCCCTTTTGTCACGCCTAACAGGGGCTTTGATTTTAAGTTTGGAAAGGATTTCGCGAAACAAACTTATACCTTCTTCAACCGATAAACATCCCATCACTTTTCTTATATCTTCAAATATACTTTGCAAATAAGCTTCGCCCCTTGGGTCAACACAGTCTTTTAGATTTAAAGTCATATGTTCCCATACATTCGGCAAACATACAGCAACGGCATGACCGTGTGAGATGCCGTAAATTGAACTTAATTTGTAGCTCATTGCGTGGGCTGCCGTAGTAGCAGTAATGTTAATGGCACGCCCGGCAAGATTTGCCGCAAGCATTATTTGTTCCGATGCATAAGCGTCACCTTTTTCTATATAAGCTTCCCAATTTTGCATTATAATCCCGGTTGCTTGTTTAGAGTAATCTTTGCTTTCTTTATTTGAGCTAACAGACCACCATGATTCAATGGCTTGACAAAGGGCGTCAAGCATTGCGCTTTTTTTATGATATAGCGGCAACTTTTTTAAGGTTAAGCTGTCAAGGATTGCAACCTCCGGCACTAAACTGTCGTGGGAAATAGATTGTTTTTCACCTTCTAAATAAATAACAGCATGTCTTGTCGATTCACTTCCCGTACCTGCGGTGGTGGGAACGGTTATTAATATTATGCCTGTATCCGCGTATGGTTGGGTTAAATAATTCTTGGAGTCGTCCATTTTGCAAAACAGTTTTATGCATTTTGCAACGTCAATAGCGCTCCCGCCTCCCACCGCAACCAAACAGTCGCAATTGTTCTTTTTAAAAGCATCTACTCCTTTACATACATATTCATAAAGGGGGTTTGGGCTAAAATCCGAAAAACGAACAAATGGAATCGAAATCTGCTCAAAGTATCTTTTAAAGCTTTGTTTGTCAAAGGAGTTACCGCAAACAAGCATGAACTTCTTAACATTATAACTATCAAGAACTTTGCTTATCTGTGAAACGCTGCCGGCTCCGATTATAATTTGTTCGTTTTTCATTAACTATAAATCCTCCGGTATAAGTGTGATAATATCTTTGATGCTCATAAGTGTATCGCCGCATTCCTGCGCCCTATGGTTTTTAAGAATCGTTTTAGCAGCATTTTGCATGGCTGGAAACCCTGCGCGGGTCAGTTGGTTTGCATAAATAATTACATTTGCACCTTTAGATTTAAATTCCTCCTCAGTAACTGAATTAAATGAAGTTGGAACAAGGACAATGGGGGTGGTTGTGTCTTGGAGCCTGAACTTTTCCATAAACTCGAAAATCTCAACCGGGTCTTTCTTGCGGCTGTGTATCATTACTGCATCTGCTCCCGCAGCAGTATAGGCGAAAGCGCGATTTAATGCATCTTCCATGCCCTTTTCAAGGATGAGGCTTTCGATTCTAGCGCAAATCATAAATTTCTTCGTTTTTTGGGCTTTCTTTCCCGCTGAAATCTTTTCCGCGAATTGTTCTATAGTATCCTGTGTCTGGCTGACCTCATTACCAAATAAGCTGTTCTTTTTTAGACCGGTTTTGTCCTCTATAATGATCATGGAAACGCCCATGCGTTCAAGCGTTTTGACAGTATAGACAAAATGTTCTGTAAGACCTCCTGTGTCGCCATCGAATATTATGGGTTTTGTTGTTACCTCCATAATATCGTCAATTGTACGGAGTCGCGAAGTCATATCCACAAGTTCTATATCCGGTTTTCCCTTAGAAGTTGAATCACAAAGAGAGGATATCCACATGGCATCAAATTGATGCGATTTCCCGTCTTGATGCACAACAGTATTCTCAGCTATCAAGCCTGTAAGACCGCTATGGGCTTCAATTGCAGTAATAAGCCCTTTCATCTCTATGGCTTGTTTTAATCTGCCGCGGCGGACATCCGGCAAGGACAACTCATATTTTGTTCTTGCATCTAATTTCTTGTATTTTTCATCGGCGGAGTATGGGTATTCTATTAATTGGCCGCCATATGTAGCTAAAGTTTCTACAACTTCATTCCTTATAGGTCTTTGAAAGCCTGTAACCCAATCATCCCCGTGAACGACATAGGTAGGTTTTAAAGTTTTAAGATTGGTTTTATATGACAGACTTTTTTGTTCTATAACTTTATTCACTAATGCAAGGTTTTCAAACAAGCCTTTTCGTTCCTCATAAGGGACTAAGGGGAATCGTTTATACGAAATAATTGCTTCATCGGATAAAACACCCACAATGAGTTTCCCGAGTTTTGCAGCTTTTTTAATAATTGACATATGGCCTGAATGCAAGATATCCGTTGAAAAACACATATAGACGGTTCGATTTTCCACTTCTTTAAGTTTGGGGAAAACCATGGCTAAATCTTCAGGTGTGTCAACTTCCGCACAAAGCTTGTCCTCAAAGTCCAGTGTTCTAAGATTGATTTTTTCTGAAATGTCGTTAAACGCTTTTTCAGCATAACACTTTCTTTTAGATTCATCATTTGATTCGCAGTATGCAATGATGTTATCCAGCCAAAGGCGCCAGTCATCGGTATTCAGTTTGTATAAAGGCTGTGCAGCTATAGCGTTGTTAAAGAATTCAACGCCGACTGCAGTTATACGATCTTCTTTAATTACGGCTTTAAAGTCCTTTTCCGGAAGCTCAAGAGTGGATGAAACAGTCATACAGGAAACGGGGGAAGCTAAAACTGCATCAAAAACACTGTTTTCAAAAACAAGATCTCCATGCATCAAAACTATATCTGTGTCCTTTAAAGATTCCCTTGCACAGTAGATTGAATAGATGTAATTTGTTTTGTCATAGATGGGGTTTTTGACAAATGTGTAGCTAATAGGTAGGTCAAAAGACTTGCAATAGTTAACCAAAACATCATCATAATATCCCGTGGTCATTACGACTTCTTTAATTCCCGCAGCGGCAATCATTTTGAGTTGTCGGCTTAAAATAGTATCCTGCGAACTTATTTCCGTCATGCATTTAGGATGTTCCGAAGCTAATACACCCATACGACGACCAAGACCGGAGTTTAATATTAAAGCTTTCATTGCATCTACCTCTTCTGCATTATTAAATGGGTAGTTGTCTAAATCCATGTGAATCTATGTTGATTGTAGCATTTTGTCGACAATCTGTAAAGGGCAAGCGCCTTCGGCGGTGATGCATTGCCTCAGGCTTCCGAAAATCTAAAAATCTGCCATCTCGTTTTGGGTTTTTTTGACTGCACACTTATTGATTTTTCAAGAAGCCCTAATTAAAAAAACGACCCGAAACCTTAGTTTCGAGCCGTTTTGTGGTGGACCTGAAGGGATTTGAACCCACGACCTCTCGGATGCGAACCGAACGCTCTCCCAGCTGAGCTACAGGCCCCTTTCTTCCGCGCTGCCGTTGAGCGCAAAAAAATTATAAAACCTTTAAGTGATTTTGTCAAGCCCAACTTTGAAAATGGTTAATTCAGCAAACTCTTGTTAATTCTCAAAGTAAACGCAGCAAACGCAGCAGTAGAAAGACTGATTGTGCTTAATATAACGAAAAGCGGTTGTTTTTATATGGTTGTTTTGATTCCAAAGGCAATAATGTTTAAAACATGGTGCTTCAATATTAATGATTCATAATAAGAAGCCTTAAAAGTCATTTCCTGAAGAAACAGAAAACCAAAATCGCTTTCTTCAAGGTTTTATAAAGATTCGGGCGAGAAATGGCGATTAGTTATTGCATTTAATACGACTTTAATTTATTATAGTAATAAGTCCTGACAGCAAAAATCATCAAAGGTAACGAACCGGTTATTTGTGATTTATATTATTTTTCTCACATTGCCGCGATTCATGTTTGATGTGTTTCCTAATCTAAGAGAAAAGAGACAAGGTTTGATGAAACGAGTATTTGGAATAGCGGAAGCAGTGTTTAATGTGTTTTATCTCATCACGGCGCTGATTTTGTCGATTATTCTTTTAACAGTCAATTCAGAAAACAGCACACGCACATTAGCGGGCGTTATGGCTTTGTTTTTAGTTGTGGGCGACTCTTTTCACCTTGTGCCGCGCATTGCTGTTATTATCACCGGCAGGGAAGAGCAAATGCGAAAAGCGCTTGGAACGGGGAAGCAAGCCGCGTCTGTCACCATGACAACATTTTATCTGCTGCTTTGGCAAATCGGGCTGAATATCTTTTCAACGGGAGAGCTAAAACTTCTGACTTTTGCCGTATATGCGCTGGCGGCTGTGCGGATTTTTCTCTGCCTGCTGCCGCAAAACAAATGGCAAGAACGCCATGCGCCGACAGCATGGGGAATCGCGCGCAACATCCCTTTCTTTTTGTTGGGCGCAGTGGTTGCCGCTCTGTTTTTTACGCAAAAGGGCAAATATCCGGGCTTGAATATGATGTGGGCCGCAATTGCTCTTAGCTTTGTTTTTTATTTGCCTGTGGTATTATGGTCAAACAAAAACCCGAAAGTCGGCATGCTTATGCTGCCTAAAACTTGCGCTTATTTATGGATGCTGATGATGTGCCTGTCCTTGGGCAACACCGCGCAATGAGCGG
>LSQX01103051.1_pt1 | contig 31602 bp, 36 predicted proteins | sample 654561 | NCBI WGS metagenome assembly LSQX01 (sample SAMN04489861, study PRJNA283612) | anaerobic digester metagenome | isolation source: 4 biogas reactors fed with cattle manure at either 37C or 55C with and... | place: Denmark: Kongens Lyngby | collected 2014 | reverse complement strand
CTTTTGCATAAGATTTTGTGGTGATATTTGGTAATTGTTTACAATGCTAGGCGTTAGGAATTAGGAGCTAGGAATCTAGGGGCTCGGATTGAGGGCATGGCGGGAGCAGGCGCGAATAAAAAAGATCTGCTCGGCGTTATGCGAAGAAAAAACGCGGCATAATAAAATTATATTGACTTTTTATTGACTTTTTATCGCCGGTAGGTATATAATAAAAACTCGCAGGGCGGCAAACGGATATTGTCTGCCTGTATGGTACGGTCTGCACCCAGACTGTGCGCAGACTGACCGAAGGGGGGATATGACGATGCTTCGTACCTATCAGCCGAAGAAAAGGCACCGTAAAAAGGAACACGGGTTCCGCAAGAGAATGGCGACTGCCAATGGCCGCAAGGTGCTCGCTCGCAGAAGAGCCAAAGGGAGAAAGCGTCTCACCTACTAAAAAGGGCCACCGTTGTGTGGCTTTTTTTGATATCTTTTGCAGTTAGGGAACGGTTGCCATGGCGCGTTTTGCTGTACTAAATAAAAACGGGGATTTTCGTGCCCTTTATTACCGCGGAAAGACTCAGGTGCACTCCGCTCTGGTTACCTATGCCAGGAAAAGCCGTCTCGGAATCGCCCGCGCGGGTATCACGGCCGGGAAAAAGGTCGGAGGCGCCGTCCAGAGAAACAGATGCCGCCGAATCATCCGCGAGGCGTACCGTTCGCTTCTCCCCCGAATCGAGGGGGGCTGGGATATTGTTTTTGTCGCCCGCCATCATACCGTCAAGATGAAAAGCACCCAGATAAAACGTATAATGGAAAAACAGCTGATTGACCTGGGTGTTATAAAAAAATGAAATGAAAAGAGTATTGATCTCGCTTATCCGGTTTTATCAGCGACATATTTCTTCAAAAACGCCTCCTTCCTGCCGCTTTTTGCCCACCTGTTCGGTATATGCAATCGAGGCTATCGAGAGGTTCGGGGCTATTCGCGGGGGAGGTCTCGCCCTGTGGCGGATTCTTCGCTGTAATCCCTTGGGAAAGCCGGGATATGACCCGGTTCCCGAGAAAAAGCCAAAAAAAGAAAAAAACAAAAAGCTCTAGGATTATATTATTAAGGACAAACAACGGAGGAAAGATAGATGTTATTTGGGCTTGAAAAGATTCTTGCGATACCTCTCGGATATTTATTGTGGCTTATTTACCGACTTGTCGGGAATTATTTTGTCGCTATCTTTCTTCTTACCCTTTTGGTACGCGCGGCAACCTTTCCTCTTGCTCTCAAATCACAGAAAATGCAGGCGGATCGCGCCCGGCTCGCTCCCCGTCTTGAACGAATCCAGAAAAAATATGCGCAGGACAAGAAAAAGCTGCAGGAAAAGCAGATGGCTCTCTATGAAAAGGAGGGCGTCAGTCTGACCGGCGGATGTCTGCCGACGATCGTGCAGATGATCGTGCTTTTCGGTATTATCGCGGTTATTTACGCCCCGCTCACCCACCTTACCCGTCTGCCCAAAGAGGTGGTTTCCTCGAGTCTCAGCGCGGTGGCCCAGAAAACACAAATCGTAAACGAAAAAGAAGAGGAAATCAAGGAACCCAACAAGCTTTCAAAGGCCGACAGGTCGGGCTATTATAATGAGTTAAGACTTCTTATGGTCGCCAAGCACAATAAAAGCGAGATAGTGGCAAGCCTCAGCCAGCTTACCGACGAGGTTCGCAAGGGCGTATCCGCAGAGGAATATTACAGTAAAATAATCAGTGTTAGCGAGGACTTCAACTTCTTCGGCAAAACCCTGCTTGAAAATCCTTGGAATAAAAAGGGCTTTGCGGGAATTAATATATTATGGGTAATCCCTTTAATCTCATGGCTTACGGCCTTTGCGTCAAGCATGATTTCAATGAAGTTTATGAATATGGCGCAAAGCGTTCAGCCGGGACAGGGCTGTCAGAACAATTCGATGCTCATAGTAATGCCCCTGTTCTCGCTCTTTATCGCCTTTACGGTGCCCGGGGCCGTCGGCATCTACTGGATAAGCTCCAACCTGATAGCCGTCGTTCAGACCATTATTTTAAACAACATCTATAATCCGGTCAAGATACGCGCCCAGGCGGAAAAGGAATATGAGGAGAGACGCCGTCAAAAGCTGGAGGATAAAAAGCGGCTGGCGGCGGCGCGCGCCAGAGAAAACGCCGATTTAAACGCCGCCAACCAGAAAAGCGGCGGGAAGACAAAGGCAAAGAAGCCTTCCGCCAAAAAGCCGGTAAATAAAGAGCAGAATGAACAGAATGTAAATGCCGACAAGCAAAACGGCGAGCCGTCTAAAGAGGAACCGCCGGAGACAGGCGAGCCGGACAATGCTTAAAATATAAGACTTCTTGTACGCGGCTTTTGCCGCGGGGAATCAGATTGATTAGTTTTTGGTCTCGAAAGCGGGAGACCGGGGAGAGAAGTCGAGAACAGCCGCTAGTGAAAGGATGAAAGTGATTTGCTTAGGGAAGTAATCAGGGAAGCAGAAACAATCGAAGAGGCAAAGAGTCAGGCGGCAGCCGCTTTGGGTTTGCCCGCGGAGGAGCTGCAGTTTGAGATTTTACAGGTGCCACAGAAAAAGACGCTGGGGCTGTTCGGCGGCAGTCTCGCGCAGGTTCGGGCGTTTTATGAGGTTACACCCGCCCACAGTGCGGCGGAATATCTGAAGGAAGTACTGGGGAAAATGGGTGTGGCAGCTCCCGAGATTTCAATCAGGGAAGAGAACGACGGATGCGTTTTGAAGCTCGAGGGCGAGGATCTCGGCTTTATCATCGGAAGGCGCGGCGAAACCCTTGACGCCCTCCAGTATCTTGCCGGTCTGGTTGCCAACAGGGTTGACAACACATATTACCGCGTTACCCTTGATATCGGAAACTATCGCGAAAAACGCGAGCAGTCGCTGAACGGGCTTGCCCGTAAAATTGCGGGGCAGGCCGTCCGCACCGGCCGCAAGATTTATCTCGAGCCCATGAACCCTTATGAGCGCCGCATAATCCATACCGCGGTGCAGGAAATCAAGGGCGCAACCTCTTGGAGCGTCGGCAGCGATCCTAACCGGCATGTTATAATCGGGCCCTCCGACGACAATACGGCGGGGCGGCCGGGGCGCAGGAACAAAAGCAGCAAAAAGGCCGCTCAGAATTCCGAAAGACCCGAAAGGCCCGAAAGGCCCGAAAGACCGGAGCGTCCCGAGCGGACTATCAGGGAGTTTGTTCCCCGCAGCAATCCGCTGCCGACAGCCGACGGTTCCACCCCTCCGTCTAAAACCCTGTCGGAAAAGGAAGCTTCCTCCACGCTGTACGGGCGTATCGATCTGTAGCTTGCCTCTCCCCCATGTTGCATGGGGGATTTTTATTATAACCCAGGAGAAATTATTATGAGACAGCAAAACAAGGCGCTTCGCCGGCTGGCCGAGGGCGGACTTATTGCCGCCATGTATACCGCCCTGACCCTAGCCGTACCCGCGGCATCCTTCGGGCTTGCCCAGTTTCGTGTTTCCGAGATTCTGACCATACTTCCGGTTTTCACCCCCGCGGCCATTCCCGGGCTTGCGGCAGGATGCGCGATATCGAATTTCATCGGTCTTGCGATGGGCGCAAATCTCGCCGGCGGGTGGGATGTGCTGTTCGGCTCGCTCGCGACGCTGGCGGCGGCATGGATGACCTACGGCATGAGAAAGCTTCGCGTAAAGGGTCTGCCGTTTTTCTCAACCCTCCCCCCTGTTCTGGTAAACGCGCTGGTGATCGGGATTGAGCTTGCCCTGGTTCTGCTGGGCGGGCTTACATGGGTGAACTTTGTCACGGCGTTTTTATATGTCGCCGCCGGACAGTTTGCCGCATGTACGGTCTGCGGCCTGATTCTTTACGGCGCGCTTGAGAAAACCGGCGCGGCGAGGAGGATGTTTTAGGGAGAATATGACGATATGTCAAGGTCGTTTTTGATTTCTTAAAAAATCCTTGAAAATGCCCAAAATATTGCTTGCATTATTTTGTAAAGGGTGATATAATAACCCTTGCTTAATAGTCTAGTGTCGAAAGAGTGGGGTGACCCGCTCTTTTATGTTTGTTGTTCTGAATTATAAAAAACCCCGCTCGGGTAAGGATGGTGTTCCTGATGGCTAAAAAAGGCGGCTCAAAAAAAGGCGCCGGTTCGGGCAATACGGCCGCGGTATGCTACAGGCTGGCGGAGTCGGTGGCGGCCGAGCTGGGGTTCATGCTCTGGGACGTCCGCTTTGTCAGGGAGGGGCCGACATGGTATCTCCGCATCTATATCGACAAGGAGGACGGGGGCGTATCGATTGACGACTGCGTGGCCATGTCGCACAGGATGGATAAGCTTCTGGACGAGAAGGACCCTATCCCGCAGGCTTACTGTCTTGAGGTGTGCTCGCCGGGAATCGAGCGCGAGCTGACCCGACCCGAGCATTTCGAGCGGTTCATGGGCTGGCCGGTTGTTGTCAGGCTGTTTCATTCGGCCGAGGGCGACCGTGAAATCGCGGGCATACTTTCGGGATTTGACGATAATGAAATCGCTGTTATTACCGAAGAAGAAAAAGAGCTTCGCTTTACAAGGAAAGAAACGTCGTCGGTTCGTCTGCTTGAGGACTGGGACGAGGATGATTACGGAGGAGATTCGGAAAATGAGTAACGCAAACGCAGAATTTTTTGAGGCGCTTCGACTGCTTGAAAAGGAAAAGGGTATCCCTATCGACTACCTGATGGAAAAAATCCGCGCCGCCATTGTTATCGCCGTAAGACGCGATTTCGGAGGCAAGGACAATATTATGGTTGCCATGGATCCCGATAAAAACATTTTCAGCGTTTCGCTGATCAAGACTGTTGTCGAGCAGGTAAAGGATCCCGATACCGAGCTGACGCCGGACGAGGCGCGCCGCTATTCCAAAAAGGCGGTGCTCGGGGATTCGGTTGAGATTAAGCTTGAAACAAAGCAGTTCGGACGCATAGCCGCCCAGACCGCAAAGCATGTGATTCGTCAGGGAATACGCGAGGCCGAACGCGGTCAGCAGCTGCAGGAGTTCCAAAGGCGCAATCAGGAGCTGGTGACCGCCGTGGTAACCAGGGTTGACCCCAAAACGGGCGCCGCCACTGTTGAGTTCGGAAAGGCCGAGTCGGTTCTCCCCCTGAGCGAGCAGATAAGCGGCGAGGTCATCCGCGAGGGCGACCGCATCAAGGTCTTTGTTGTTGACGTCCGCGAGGGCGACAAGGGGCCGCGCGCCCTGATCTCGCGCACCCACCCCGGTCTTGTCAAGCGGCTGTTTGAAATGGAGGTTCCCGAAATCTTCAACGGTGTGGTTGAAATCAAGGCGATTTCGCGCGAGGCGGGTTCGCGGACCAAGCTGGCCGTATTTAGCCATGATGAAAACGTGGACGCTGTCGGGGCGTGTATCGGGGCACGCGGGGCGCGTGTCGCCAATATCGTGGAGGAGCTCGGCGGCGAAAAGATTGATATAATCGAGTACAGCGAGAAGCCGGAGGAATTTATAGCCGCCGCGCTTGCCCCCTCCAAGGTGGTCAGCGTTGAGGTTGACGAGGGCGGCGCCCACTCCTGCCGCGTGCGGGTGCCCGATTCCCAGCTTTCGCTTGCAATCGGCAACAAGGGCCAGAATGCCCGCCTTGCCGCCAAGCTGACCGGATGGAAGATAGATATCCGTCCCGAAAGCGGTTTCTACGGCGAAGAGACGGAAGAGCCCGAGGAGCCGGAGGAAGAATAGTATAAACCGGAATTGTTAAATCAATACCGTGTATTAACCGGGAAAGGACGGGGGGAATATGGCGCATGTTAAAAAGATACCGCTTCGCATGTGTACCGGCTGCGGCGAAATGAAGCCCAAAAAAGAGCTGGTCCGGATTGTAAAAAGCCCGGACGGCGACATTTCGCTGGATACCGGCGGGCGCAAGCCGGGGCGGGGAGCATATATCTGTCCCAAGCGGAAATGTCTTAAGGCCGCAAGAAAGGCCAAGCGGCTTGAAAAATCCTTTTCCGCTCAGATTCCCGCCGAAATATACGACCGTCTTGAGGAGGAACTGCCGACCGATGAATAACCAAGACGTCAGACGGCTGTTCGGTCTGCTCGGCATAGCGCGGCGCGGCGGCAAGCTTGCCGTCGGATTTGACGCGGTTGCGGCATTGATGGCCGAGGGAAAGGGAAGCGCCCTGCTGATAGCCGACGATCTGTCGGAAAAGACCGAAAAGGAGCTTCGGTTCAAGGCCGGAGAAAGGGAGTCCGAAATCGTACGTCTCCCGCTGGGTAAGGATGAAATCGGCAGCGCGCTCGGACTCGGCAAGCCGGTCGGGATTCTTGCGATTGACGATAAAGGTTTTGCAAAAACGGTTCTGATGCTGTGCAGCCACCATGAGGGTGATTAAGGAGGAAGGTCTTATGCTGATTAAATATCGCGTGAATGAAGTTGCAAAGGATTTTGGCAAGACTACAAAAGATATTACCAGTCTTCTTGCCAAATATATCGATACGCCGAAAAAGAGTATGACCGCGCTTGAGGAAGACGAGCTGGATTTAATTTTCGAGTATTTTACCCAGCAGAGTGAGGTCGAGAATTTCGACGCGTATTTTGCCACGGCCGAGCAAAGGGAGGAAAAGCCGGCGGAAAGCCCCAAGGCAGAGGAAGCTCCCGTCGCAGAAAAGCAGCAGGAAAAAGCAACGGCGGCCGTACCCGGCGCAAAGCCCGCCGCTCCGGCAGGGAAGCCGCAGAAGCAGCCTGCGCCCAAAAAGCCTCCTGCCGAGCGCCGCATGGTGGATACCCGCATGCCTCAGAACCTTACCATAAGCAAGTATGACGAGAAGTTTGATGTGTTGGCGCAGACCTCCAACCGTGTTCGCGGCGACGGAGGCGCAGTCAAAAAGCAGAAGCTCAACCAGCGTTCCCAGCAGTATAAAAAGCCCAGGGGACGGCACGAGACCGAGGCGGAGCGGCTGAAGCGCATACAGGCCGAGCGCAAGAGCAAGCCTATCACAATCACCGTGGGCGAAACCATCACGGTCGGCGAGCTCGCCAGTCGCCTTAAGGCGACTTCGGCCGAGGTTATCAAAAAGCTGATGGGTATGGGGGTCATGGCCACCGTCAATCAGGAGGTCGATTTCGACACCGCCTTTCTTGTATCCGAGGAGTTTCACGCAAAGGTCGAGCGCGAGGTTGTGGTAACCATCGAGGAGAGGATTATCGACGACAGCGAGGACACCGATCAGGACCTCAAGCCGCGCGACCCCGTCGTTGTGGTTATGGGACACGTTGACCACGGCAAGACCTCGATTCTCGACGCCGTCCGCCGCACCAATGTAACCGAGGGTGAAGCCGGCGGCATAACCCAGCATATCGGCGCCTACCGCGTTGAGGCAAACGGTCATTCTATCACATTTCTCGATACCCCCGGTCACGCGGCGTTTACCTCGATGCGCGCCCGCGGCGCACAGGTCACCGATATTGCAATACTTGTCGTCGCCGCCGACGACGGCATTATGCCCCAGACCATAGAAGCCATTAACCATGCAAAGGCGGCAGGGATTGCCATCATTGTCGCTATTAATAAAATGGATAAGCCCGAAGCCAATCCCGACCGGATTATGCAGCAGCTTACCGAGCATGAGCTGGTTCCCGAGGAATGGGGCGGCGACACCATCTGCGTGCCTGTTTCCGCCCATACCGGAATGGGGCTTGACAGGCTTCTTGAAATGGTCCTGCTTGTCGCCGAGATGAAGGAGCTTCGCGCCAATCCCGACCGCGCCGCCAAGGGCACCGTGATTGAAGCCCGTCTTGACAAGGGACGCGGGCCTATCGCAACCGTTCTGGTTCAGAACGGAACCCTGCGTACCGGCGATGCCATTGTGGCCGGTCTGAGCGTCGGGCGTGTCCGCGCAATGACCGATGAAAACGGCAATAAGCTCCAAGAGGCCGGCCCCTCGGTTCCGGTCGAGATTATGGGACTTGACGAGGTGCCCGTCTCCGGAGATATTTTCAACGCCGTTTCGGACGAGCGTCTCGCGCGCGAGCTGGTTGAGCAGCGCAAAGCCGCCGCCAAGGAGGAGCAGTTCAGGCAGTATCAGAAGGTCACCCTTGACAACCTGTTTGACCAGATGCAGCAGGGCGAAATGAAGGAGCTCAACATCATCGTCAAGGCCGATGTGCAGGGCTCGGTTGAGGCTGTAAGCCAGTCGCTTGAAAAGCTGACCAACAACGAGGTTCGGGTTCGCGTCATCCACGGGGCTGTCGGGGCAGTCAGCGAAAGCGACGTCATGCTTGCCGACGCCTCCAACGCCATTATCGTCGGCTTTAATGTCCGTCCCGACCCGCTGGCGCAGACCGCCGCCGAGCAGGCTCATGTTGATATACGTCTGTATCGCATTATTTACGACTGCATTGAGGAAATCGAGTCGGCCATGAAGGGTATGCTCGCCCCCAAAACACGCGAGGTCATGCACGGCCGTATCGAGGTTCGTCAGGTTTATAAAATTTCCAATGTCGGCACAATCGCCGGATGTTATGTGCTGGACGGAAAGGTTTTTCGCGGCGATCTTATCAGGGTTGTGCGCGACGGCATTATTATCGCCGACGACAAGATGTCTTCTCTCAAACGCTTCAAGGACGACGTCAAGGAGGTAGCCCAGGGCTATGAATGCGGTATCGGTCTTGAGCGGTTCAACGATATCCATGAAGGCGATATTTATGAGACTTATATTATTGAGGAATACCGCGACTAACGGCTATACTAAGTATTAGGTAACGGTTTTAATCTAAGATGCAGGAAAGGCAGGATAAAACGATGGCCGGATACAGGATGGACCGAATAAACGAGGATATTATGCGGGAAATCACTGCGATTCTCCGGACGGTTAAGGACCCGCGCGTAACGGCGGGAATGCTTAGCGTTGTGCGGGTCGAGGTCACCAACGACATGTCCTATGCCAAGGTTTACGTAAGCGCCATGGAGGGAATCGAGACGGCGAAAAAGGCGGTTGAGGGGCTGGTTTCGGCACAGGGATATATCAGGCGGGAGCTTGGCCGCGCCCTGCATTTGCGCCATGTGCCCGAGCTTAGATTTGTCGCCGACGATTCGATGGAATACAGCGTTAATATAGCAAAAAAGCTGAGCGAGATTGAAAGGGGCGAGGGTAAACATGAGTGAACTCCTTTCGGTCGAACAAACTGCGGAACTGCTGAAAGCCGTTGACAAGATACTTATCCTGACCCATCAGTATCCGGACGGCGACACGCTCGGCTCGGGCTTTGCCCTCTGCCGCGCCCTTCACGCAATGGGCAAAGCCGCGAGGGTGGAATGCTCGGACGCCATTCCCGAAAAATACGGGTATTTATATGCCTCCATGCAGCAATCGGCCGATTTTGAACCCGAGTTTATCTGTGCGGTCGATACGGCGGACGCCCGTCTGCTGGGTGAGAGACTAAGCGTCTATGAACAGCGCGTCTCGCTTTGCATAGACCACCACGCCTCAAACACCCATTATGCTAAAAAGCTTCTGCTGATTCCCGAATATGCCGCCGCCGCAATAATTATCGCCGAGGTTATCCGCGCCCTCGGCGTTGAGATTGACCGCGATATGGCTGCCTGCATTTATACCGGCATCGCCACCGATACCGGCTGTTTCAAATATGCCAACACAACCTCGTATACCCTGAGGATGGCGGCCGATATGATGGATCTCGGGGCTGATTCCGAGACCATAAACCGCAATATGTTTGACATAAAATCCCGCGCAAGGATCGAGCTTGAGCGGCTGGCGCTCGATAACATGAGATTCTACCTCAACGACCGCTGCGCCATCATGTGTATCATGGCGGATATGATTGAAAAGAGCGGGGCCGGAGAGGCCGATATGGAGGGGCTCGCCCCCCTGCCGCGCCAGATTGAAGGGGTTCATGTAGGGGTGACCCTGCGTGAAAAAAGCGACGGAGACTTCAAGGTCAGCGTACGTACCGGAAACCACGCCGACGCTTCGTCGATATGCGCCCTGCTCGGAGGCGGAGGACATATGAGGGCGGCGGGCTGTATGGTTGCAGGCCCGGTCGAAGCCGCGGTTGAAACCATTTTGGGGGCTGTGAAGGCGGTTATCGGGGAATAGCCTAACAGACAACGATGCAGAAAGGAAGATTGCCTTTGTCGGTTGATACCGGTAATATTAACGGAATCATCTGTCTGGACAAGCCGCAAAACATGACTTCATTCGTCTGCTGCGCGATTTTCCGCCGTCTGCTTAACATAAAAAAGGCGGGTCACGCCGGCACCCTTGATCCCATGGCGACCGGGGTTCTTCCCCTGCTTTTTGGAAGGGCGACGCGTGCGCTTGAGCTGCTGCCCGTACAGGACAAACGCTATACCGCCACGCTGCGGTTCGGGTTTACAAGCGATACACAGGATATTTGGGGCAGCGTGACAGACAAGGACTGCGCGCTGCCCTCTTTGCGCGATATTGAGGCTGTCCTGCCGGCGTTCAGGGGAGATATTGAACAGGTTCCCCCGATGACGTCGGCGTTAAAGCAGGGCGGGGTCAGGCTTTATACCCTTGCAAGGCAGGGGATCGAGGTCGAACGCCCACCCCGGCCGGTAACCGTATACTCGCTTGAGATTCTTGATTACAATAAGGAGGCAAGCGAGCTTACCCTCGACTGCCACTGCTCCAAGGGTACTTATATCCGCACAATCTGCGCGGATTTGGGGGAGATGCTGGGCTGCGGCGCGGTGATGACCTCCCTGAGGAGAACCATGGCGGCCGGATTTACACTCGACCGGTGTATAACCCTTGAGGAGGCGCAAAGCCTTGCCGGACAGGGAGAGCTGGAGAGGCGGCTGATCCCCGTTGACAGTGTTTTCGAGAGGTATGACGGCGTCAGGGTTTCCGAAGCCCAGGCGGTGAGGTTTAAAAACGGCGGGGCGCTTGCCCTTGACCGTCTGAAAGGAAGTTTTAAGGGAGTCACCCGGGTCTATTCCCCGTCGGGTGAGTTTATCGGGCTTGGCAGACCGCAGGGCGACAGCTTAAATGTACTGAAACTGTTCTGATATGTAATCCTGAAAGGAAACGTCAAAATGGGTGATACATCATATGCCTTAACAACGTATATCTGGGACAGGGATCATCCCGACGCCGTCCCCAAGCATCCGCGCGCGGTTGCCCTGGGGATATTCGACGGGGTGCATCTCGGACACCGCGCGGTCATCCTGAAGGCCTGCGGGGTCGAACTGCCGGACGGCGGGCGCGCCGCTTCCGCCGTTTTTACGTTTTTGCAGCCGCCGTCCCTGATGCCCACAAAGGCGGCGTGCGAGCTGATGTCCGAGGAGCAGAAAAAGGCGGCCTTCAAGGGGCTGGGCGTCGATGAGTGGATACTCGCCGATTTTGAGGCTATACGCGACTATACCCCCGAACGGTTTGTAAAGGAATTTCTGCATGAACGGCTGGACGCCCGCCGCGTCTGCTGCGGCTTTAACTACCGGTTCGGCAAGGGCGGAACCGGAACGCCGGACATGCTGCGCACGCTGTGTGGGCCTCTCGGAATCGAGGTTGAGGTTGTCGAGCCGGTAATCGCAAACGGACAGCCGGTCAGCGCCAGCCGCATACGGAAATATATCGAAGACGGCGATATTGAGCAGGCGACCAAGCTGCTCGGGCATCCCTTTACGCTTGATATAACGGTTGTGGGGGGACAGCGGCTCGGGCATCTGCTCGGAACCCCCACCATCAACCAGCCCCTTCCGCCTGATTTTGTCCGCCCGAAATTCGGGGTGTACGCTTCGAGCGTGGAGGTCGACGGGCGGGTGACCCACGGGGTCACCAACATAGGAGTCCGCCCTACCGTCGGGGCAAAACAACCCCTTGCCGAAACATGGATAGCCGGATTTGACGGCGATCTTTACGGCAGAAAGGTTCCGGTCTCACTGATAAAATTTCTCCGCCCCGAGCAGAAGTTCAACACCATTGTCGAGCTGCAAAAGCAGATTCTGCGCGACTCGGAGCAGGCTCGTATTGCCGTTATGGGAAAGGGCGACGACAGGGTGCGGGCGGTACTGTTCGATTTTGACGACACCCTGCAAAACAGGCCGGCCGCATTTTTGCGGTACTGCGATTTCTTTTTTAAGAAATATTTCCCCGACATGCCAAAGGACGAGGTGGAAAAACGCAGTCGGGATATGCTGGTCCGGAACAACGGAGGGTATGTCAATTACATCGATTACTTTCTGACTCTTTTTGAGGATTGGGAATGGAAGGACGCCCCTCCGGTCGGTGAGGTTTACCGTGAGCTGCAGTTCAGATTTCCCGACTTTACCGAGCTGTTTCCCGATGCGGTCGAGGTCCTGAAAGAGCTCAAGCGTCGCGGACTGCTTGTGGGGGTCATCACAAACGGACCGTCGTTGATACAAAACCGCAAGCTGGACATCAGCGGGATAAGACCCCTGCTTGATATTGCGGTGGTGTCGGGCGACGAATTTGTGCATAAGCCCGATCCCGAGATATTCCGCCGCGCCGCCGCCCGTCTCGGGGTGTCATGTGAAAGCTGCATCTATGTCGGGGATCACCCGGTCAACGACATACAGGGCGCAAAGAGCGCGGGCATGAGGCCGGTTTACATCAACGCCTTCGGGAGCGACGTCCATCCGGAAGACGTGCCCGAAATCAGTAGTCTAAGCCAGCTGCTGGACATGGTATAAGCATTTTCGGATTGTCGGCTGAGGGGATAACGGGTTTACAATTATGTAATTGAAAGCGTTATAAATACGCTGTATAATAACATTGCACTGAAAGACGAAAGGATGTGGACGGCGTGAAAAGGCTGGCTGCGATTATGGCGGCTGCAGCGATATGCATGTTGATGTCGGGATGCAGTATCGGCATGGATGTCGAGGCGCTTTTGCGTCCTCCGCGTCCGACAGGCGAGCAGAAGAAGATTCAACAGGCGCTGGAAAGCCATATAAGAAAGCTGCACAAGGAATCGCCCGAGCTCCCGGGCGGGTATCTGCTCAAATACCCCAAATCGGGACCATACCGTTCGGCGTTCGTAATCAAGGACATGGACAACGACGGCAGGGACGAGGCCATTGTTCTTTACAGTCTGGGCAGCGAAAAAGGCATGGTGCGGCTGAACCTTCTGACCCAGAGCAAGGACGGCTGGACATCGGTCAGCGACGTCGAAGGAGCTAGCGCCGATATCGACCGCATCCAGTTCGGGGATCTCGACGGGGACGGCACAAACGAGATTTTGACCGGATGGAATATCGACAACCTGAGCTACCGCCAGCTTATCATGTATTCCCTCGCCGACGGGGTTCTGAACGAGCGGTACAAGGAGCTGTACAGCGAGTTTCTGGTCGGCAGGTTTACCGATTCGGGCAGGGACAGCCTGATGATTCTGCATATCAATCCGACGGACAAGGTCACCACCGCCAAGCTTTTGCAGACCAAGGCGGAAAAAAACACCCAGGTAGCCATACTTGCCGAGCTCGGCACCGCGCGTCTTGACGGGTATATCAGCAGCTTTGCAAACCCGGTCATGGTTCCGCTGTCGGACACCGTAAACGGGGTTTATGCGGACGGGATACGCAGCTCCGGCGGGATGGTCACCGAGCTTATTTACTGGGACGGCAGCCAGCTGCGCGCCCCGTTTTATGACCGCGAGCAAAACAAGAACGAGCTCACCTTCCGCGACGCCATGCTGCCGTCGAGGGATCTCAACGGGGACGGAACAATCGAATGGCCCAGAACCAAGCCTTTGGCAGGATACAAAAATTCCGCGGCGGATAAAATCTGGTATACCGTATGGAGCAGCTGGAATTTTGAAGCCGAAAAGGTCATAAACGAGTTTTCATGCGTATTCAATCTCACCGACGGATATTATTTTCTGACGGACGACGAATGGGAAGGGCAGTTTACGGCTTCGTACGACAAGCCCGCCCATACCCTGTCGCTTCATAAGATATCGGACGGAAAAATCAAAGATACCTTTTTTAAAATGAGGGCGCAATACAAAAAGACAATGGTAAACGAGCCGCAGGAATCCGGGAACGAGCAGGAGGTTTTTGAGGTGTTTGAGGACCTTCCGAATGTAAGATTTCTGGTGAAATATACCGACGAAAAGCCCTTTAACCTTAATTATGACCGGATCAGCTATCGGGTTACCTTTATTCCGTAAAACAATGCCGTATAACGGGAAAGGATGGTTTTGCAGTTGAAGAGGGTTTTGGTTTGTGAGGATGAGGCCTCGATCCGCGAGTTTGTTGTTATTAATCTCAAGCGGGCCGGTTACGAGGTCGTGGAAGCCGGGTCGGGCGAGGACGCTCTCCGGCTGTATGACGAGCAGCAGGGCGATTTTGAAGTTGCCCTTCTCGACATTATGCTCCCCGGGATGGACGGATTTGCTGTCTGCCGCGAGCTGCGGGAGCGCAACGAGAGTATAGGTATTATCATATTGACCGCGCGCACACAGGAGATGGAAAAGGTGGGCGGTCTGATGATGGGGGCGGACGATTATGTGACCAAGCCGTTCAGTCCGTCCGAACTTGTGGCGCGGGTTGACGCCCTCCACCGCCGCGTGATTGCGGCGCGGGAAAGGGAGGCGGTCAACTATCTTGAGAAGATTGTCAGCGGCGAATTTGTTCTCAACCTCCGCAACCGCACCCTGAAAAAGCAGGGGCAGCTTGTTGAGCTGACCCAGGTCGAGTTTCAGATTATGGAATATTTTTTTTCAAATCAGGGCAAGGCGCTGAGCCGAACCGATATCCTCAACCGGGTCTGGGGGGAGGAGTATTTCGGCGAGGAAAAGATTGTGGATGTCAACATACGGAGACTCAGAATGAAAATCGAGAATGACCCTTCGGAGCCGAGACATATCCTGACCGTCTGGGGCATGGGCTATAAATGGGTAGGCTGACGGCATATCTGTAGCAGGCGACACCGATTAAACCGAGAGGAGGATACGGCATGGCGCGCACCAGTATTATGCGCCGCTGGATGATAAACAGCGTCGGGATTACCTTGGCTCTTTTGTGCGTTTTCGGCACCGCCTTTATCCTATCGGTGCGCTCGTATTACCATAAAAGCGTGGAATACTCCCTGTCCTCCCGAATCAATTCGGTCGAGTCGGTTTTAAGTCAGATGATTTCCTCTAATTCCTCGGCCCTTAATTTCGACTCGCTGGCACGCGAGCTTGTCGAAAGCTTTGAGGACAAGGGAAAGCTCGAGATGCAGGTGCTGTCGAGCAGCGGGGTTGTGGTTGTGTCGTCCACCGGATTTGATTCCGAAAAAACCGTCGGCGACGATTATAATAAGGCTCAGCTTGCCGAGAATAACCGGGGAAGCTGGGTCGGCAGAAACGACGCGGGCGAGCATGTGATGTCAATGACGCTTGCCCTGCAGGGCCCGGACGGCACGGTTTTCGGCGGCATACGGTATATCGCCTCCCTTGCGCAGATAGACCGCCAAATCTGGGTGTTTTTCGGGATGGTGGCCGTGGTAGGCGTTGCGGTGCTGTTTTTTATGCTGATTGTCAACTCCTATCTGGTCAGCTCGATTGTGCAGCCCGTTTCGGAAATCAACCGCGCGGCGCGCCAGATTGCTTTGGGGGATTACGATTCGAGAATCGCCAAAAAAAGCGATGACGAGATGGGCGACCTGTGCGACACCATAAATTATATGGCAAGCGAAATTTCGGCGGCCGAGCGGATGAAGAGCGATTTTATCTCCTCGGTTTCCCATGAGCTTCGCACCCCGCTTACCGCAATCAAGGGCTGGGCAGAAACCATGAATCAGGCCGACGCCTCGGATACCGAGCTTATCGAAAAGGGGCTTGAGGTGATTGCGGGAGAGGTGGAACGCCTTTCCGGAATTGTCGAGGAGCTTCTCGACTTTTCGAGGATGCAGGGCGGACATCTTGTCATGAAGTTCGAGCGTATCGACGTTTCGGCCGAGCTCGGCGAGGCCGTCGTGCTGTTCCGCGACCGGGCGGTGCGCGAGTCTGTTTCCTTGCAGTATATCGAGCCCGAAAGCCTTCCTCCGGTTTTGGGCGACCACGACCGGCTAAAGCAGGTGTTTATAAATATTATCGAAAACGCCATAAAGTACTCAAACCCGGGCGGGCTTATACGGATTGAAACCGCCGATATGGGGAGCAGCGTCCAGATTGTAATCAGCGATACCGGAGTGGGCATTTCCAAAGAGGATCTGCCCAACATCAAAAAGAAGTTTTTTAAGGCAAATAGGAGCAGACCCGGCTCGGGGATAGGGCTGGCGCTTGCCGATGAGATTATAAGGCGGCATAAGGGACGGCTGGATATTGACAGCGAGGAGGGCGTCGGCACGACGGTTACAATTACCCTGCCCGTCGCCCCCGCCGAAAGCCGTACGTGATTCCCAAAACGAAAGGATATATTACTTATGAAACAGAAGGTTAAAAAGACTTCCATCGGCGGGCAGGCGCTTATTGAAGGGATTATGATGCGCGGTCCCGAAAAAACCGCCATGGCGGTGCGCGATCCCGAGGGCGAGATTGTTTTGGAAAGCTGGGCGACCTCCGGCAAAAAACGCCCCGCCGTGTTCAAGGCACCGTTTGTCAGGGGGACATTCAATTTTATCGATTCGATGATAATAGGTTACCGCTGTCTGATGCGTTCGGCCGAGCTGGCGGGTCTTGACGAGGATAATTCCAAGCCGCGCAAGAAGGGTGCGGCCGAGCTGTTGACGTCCGCGGGGGGCTGCGACGCACAGGACACCGCGGAGGAAAATCCGCCAAGTGCGCCTGAAACCGACGAAAAAAAAGAGAAATCCTCGGGGCTCGGCGGATTTTGGATGACGCTGATCCTAATACTGAGCATAGTCTTGGGAGTGGCAATCGCCATAGGACTGTTTATGACCCTGCCGATATTTCTATTCAACCTGCTGGGCAGACTGGTTCCCTCTGTGGAGGATAATCTGCTTTTGCGGGCGGTCTTTGAAGGGGTCGTGAAAATATTTTTGTTTGTTGGATATATTTCGGCGGTCTCTTTGATGAAGGATATCAAGCGGGTGTTTATGTACCACGGCGCCGAGCACAAGACCATCTTCTGCTATGAAAAGGGCGAGGAGCTTACGGTTGAGAATGTGCGCCGCCATTCCAGGTTTCATCCGAGGTGCGGGACGTCCTTTATGATTTTCATGCTGATAGTCGGTATCTTTATTTCAATATTTATTCCTGTCAAAACCCCGATTTTGAGGACCGGAATCAAGCTGCTCACCATTCCGGTGGTTGTGGGCATCGGCTATGAGCTTATCAAGCTTGCGGGCAGGAGCGACCACTGGCTTGTCCGCGCAATTTCGACGCCCGGCATATGGCTTCAGCGCATCACGACCAAGGAGCCGACCGACGACATGATCGAGGTGGCGATTAAGGCTTTCGGCGAGGTTGTCCCCGAGGACGGCTCGGATCAGATATAAAGGGATGTCAGCCGATGACATATCTTGAGTTGTACCGCAGGGCCGAAAAAATAATAGAGCGGGCGGGCTGCGGCAGTCCGGCGTTTGACGCAGGCTGTCTGCTCGGGGATATAACCGGAATCGAGCGCGGGATGCTGCCGATAAAAGGCGGAGAGACCGCGCCCGCCGCTTTATGCGAAAAAATGCTCGACGCGGCGCGGCAGCGGGCGGCGGGCAAACCGCTGCAGTATATCCTCGGAAGGTGGGATTTTTTATCCCTGACGCTGGAGGTCGGCGAGGGGGTGCTTATCCCCCGCCCCGATACCGAGGTTTTGTGCCAAACGGCGGCAGGTCTTCTCAAAGGCAAAAGGTCGCCGAAGGTGGTTGACCTCTGCGCGGGCAGCGGCTGCGTGGGACTTGGGGTGGCAAGCCTTTTACCCGACGTCGAGGTGACCGCGGTCGAGCTGTCCGGACGGGCGATGGATTATCTTGTCCGCAACTGCGCGCGATACCCGATGTTCAAGGTCAATCCCGTGCAGGCCGATGTTCTGAAGCCTGACGACAGGTTTGACCGCGAATATGACGCGGTTCTGGCAAACCCGCCGTATATCCCGACCGAAGAGCTGCCCTCGCTTATGCGGGAGGTAAAGCATGAGCCGGAAATGGCGCTTGACGGGGGCGATGGGCTGATTTTTTACCGCGCGATAGCAAAAATCTGGATACCAAAGCTTGTTGAGGGCGGAATCTGCGCGGTCGAGGTGGGAATCGGGCAGGCGGAGGAGGTCGCCGTCCTGTTTCGGGACGCGGGGCTTCGGGATATTCAAAAGATCCGTGATCTCGGCGGTATAGAGCGAGTGGTCGCCGGAATCAGGCAGACCTAACTCCAAACAGAGATTCTGTAATTGATATATGCAAAAAATACAGCTCCCGCTCCCATATTGCCTGTGGGGGCGGGAGTTTAATCTTGATTAATATATAATTTTTTCAGCCACTTGTTTTCGGCAGTATTTTCTTTTTTTATACATTTGGCCCGGGTATAATCGAAACGTTGATATTTACTAATTACTCCGCTCCGTCAGATTATCAACCAAAATGTATAAAGAGTTGATGATAACGATGTCGAAATTCAGAAAATATCTGCTGGTTCTTATTGATGCCGGGGTGCTTGGCCTTGCCTGCCTTACCGCATTTGTGATAACCGGACTGCTGACAGCGGATAACCCTGAGATTTTTGCTTCAAGCCCGATATTTTTGCTTTTTATTGTCTGCTGCATCCCGTCTATGGCTGCGCTCGGCGTTTACAGAACCATATGGAGATATGCCGTCGCGAAAGATTTTTTGAATCTTGCGGGCAGTCTGGCGGCGGGCGGCGCGGTCTGCGCCTTTATACTGATGATATTGAACAGACCGGTATCGGGGACTATGTTTCTTTTTACGTTCATGCTGGCATTCTTTCTTGTGCCGGGAAGCCGGATGGTCTACCAGCTTTACTGCTCGATGTATTTCAAAAGAAGGGCTTGCGAGACCGGACGGCGCGAGCCCACCATGATTGTGGGAGAGGTGCTGTCCTGCCGCGGACTGCTGATTGAAATGATGGCGGCCGACTGCCATTTCAAGCCGGTCTGCATAGTCAACGACAACCAGGAGAAGATAGGAAGATATATAAACGGGGTGGCGGTTTACGGTCCGGTTGAGGCGATTCCCGAGCTGTGTAAAAGGCTGTCGATAGAGAATATTATCTTTGCCGCCTCATCCTACGACCTTAACTATCGCAAAAGGGTAATAAGCATATGCTCCTCGACAAACTGCCGGGTCAAGATACTTCCCTGTCTTTACGATACCGTGATGGACAACGACCTTTTCGGAAGACGGGGGGACATAAATGTCGAGAACCTGCTCGGCAGAAAGACAATAGAGTTCGAAAGCTGCGACGTATACTCTTATATCCGCGATCAGGTATGCATGGTGACGGGCGGAGGCGGCTCGATAGGCTCGGAGCTGTGCAGACAGATTGCCAAATACAAGCCGCGCCGGCTGATTATAGTCGATTGCTATGAGAACAACGCATACGAGATACAGCAGGAGCTGACCGCAAAATACGGCAAAGCGCTCAATCTGTCGGTTCAGATTGCCTCGGTACGCGATTTTGTGAAGATGGACAAAATATTCAGGGCCTTTAAGCCTGCGGTTGTATTTCACGCCGCGGCGCATAAGCATGTGCCCCTCATGGAAAACAATCCCGAGGAGGCGGTCAAGAACAACATTCTCGGCACCTTTCAGCTTGCCAATATCGCCAACCTTTACAATGTCAAAAAGTTCGTTTTGGTATCGACCGACAAGGCGGTCAACCCCACCAGCGTGATGGGGGCGACCAAGCGCTGCTGCGAGATGATTATGCAGTATATGACGGAGCAGACCGAGGGCACCGATTTTATAACCGTAAGGTTCGGAAATGTTCTGGGCTCGAACGGCTCGGTTATCCCTCTGTTCAAAAAGCAGATTGAGTCGGGCGGGCCGGTCACTATAACCCATCCGGATATTATCCGCTATTTTATGACCATTCCCGAGGCGGTTTCGCTTATAATGCAGGCGGGGGCAATGGCGCACGGCGGGGAGATTTTTGTTTTGGATATGGGAGAACCGGTAAGGATTGTGGCACTTGCCGAAAACCTTATCAGGCAGTACGGAAAGGAGCCGTACCGCGACATTCCTATAGAGTTTACGGGGCTCAGACCGGGTGAAAAGCTGTTTGAAGAGCTTTTGATGAGCGAAGAGGGGCTTGAGTCGACAATGAACAATAAAATATTTATCGGCAGTCAGATTCCGGTTGACTGCGACGATTTTATCATGCGGCTTCAAGCCCTCAAGGAGGTTTTGGACAGCGGGGACAAATCGCTTATTATCCGGCGGCTGAAGGATATCGTGCCGACGTTCAGGCATGAAGCGCTAATCGACCCAGAGGTAAAGCCAAGCCAAAATACCGCGCCGCTTCCCGAAATCTTGGTCACACAAAAAACCTGCGCGGTGTAATTCCGGGCGTCAACTTAAAAAAGGCGGGGGCAATTACCCCTGCCTTTTTTGCGTTTACAGCGAGTTCTGGCTATAAACATTAAAAGACGTTAAAAAACATAATCCGGCGGTATTGATTTATTTAAAGCATATATGATAAAATAAAAGAATAGTTTTTCATTTTAGATTACATCGGGAGGCGGCGCGGATGATTGCCATTATTGATTACGGCGCGGGTAATCTCCGCAGCGTACAGCTCAGCCTTAACATAATCGGCGCAAAATCCGTGATAAGCGGGGACGCCGCGCGGATTGCGGAGGCTGACGGGGTTATTCTGCCGGGGGTCGGCGCGTTCGGCGACGCCATGGCGGCGCTTGAAAAAAGCGGGCTGATTCCCGTGATTTTGGAATATGCGGCTTCGGGGCGCCCGCTCCTCGGCATTTGTCTGGGTATGCAGGCATTGCTGGACGGCAGCGAGGAGGGCGCAAACGTCAGGGGGCTTGGCCTTATTCCGGGCTTTGTACGCAGGCTTCCCGACCGCGGGCTGAAGATTCCCCATATCGGATGGAACAGTCTTAATATCCGCAAAGAAAGCCGGATTTTTAAGGGGCTGCCGGAGCGGCCGTACGCCTATTTCGTTCATTCGTTTGCCTGCGAGGCCGAGAGCGCCGACCATGTTCTGGCGGTAACCGAATACGGAGTCGGGTTTCACTCGGCTGTTGGGCGCGGAAATGTTATGGGATTACAGTTTCACCCCGAGAAGTCCGGGCGGGTGGGACAGGCAATATTGCAGAATTTTGCGGATATGTGCAGTGACGGAAAGGTGATTTGATGCATGCGAAACGGATAATACCATGTCTTGATATTAAAAACGGGCGGGTTGTCAAGGGAGTTAACTTTGTAAGCCTTCGCGACGCCGGCGACCCGGTCGAGACCGCGGCGGCGTATTCCGATTCCGGCGCCGACGAGGTGGTTTTTCTTGACATCACCGCCTCGCACGAACAGCGCGCTACCATGGTCGAGCTCGCATCCCGGGTTGCCGAACAGCTTTCGATACCCTTTACCGTGGGAGGCGGAATACGCAGGGTCGAGGATTTCCGCGAGGTTCTTTTGAGGGGAGCCGACAAGGTGTCGGTCAATACGGCGGCAATCGAACGACCCGAGCTGGTTTTTGAAGCCGCCGAAAAGTTCGGCAGCCAGTGCGTTGTGGTTGCGATTGACGCGCGAAAGAGGGATGACGGTTCGGGCTGGGACGTTTATAAAAACGGCGGCCGGATTAATACCGGACTTGATGTCCTTGAATGGGCAAAGCGGGTCGAGAAACTGGGCGCGGGCGAAATACTGCTGACCAGCATGGACCGCGACGGCACAAAGGCGGGCTATGATCTCGAGCTTACATCCGCCGTTTCGGAGCAGGCGGGCATCCCCGTGATTGCGTCGGGGGGCGCCGGAAACATGCAGCACTTTGCCGACGCCATTGTTATCGGCAAGGCGGACGCCGTGCTTGCGGCATCTCTTTTCCATTACCATGAGGTTGATATACCGGAGCTTAAACGGTTTCTTGCCGGGCAGGGAATCCCTGTGCGGCCGGTGGTATGAATATAATCAAAACGGCGGAAGACGAAAGGACGAGGGGTAAAATGGCAGCGAAATATGTATTTGTGACAGGCGGAGTGGTATCGGGTCTCGGAAAGGGTATTACCGCGGCGTCGCTCGGGCGGCTTCTAAAATGTCGGGGGCTCAGCGTATCGGTTAAAAAGCTGGATCCATACCTCAATATCGATCCGGGCACAATGAATCCAATCCAGCACGGCGAGGTGTTTGTCACCGACGACGGCGCCGAAACCGACCTTGATCTCGGGCATTATGAACGCTTTATTGACGTCAGCCTGAGCCAGAACAGCTCGGTCACCTCGGGCAAGGTATACTGGAACGTGCTGACAAGGGAGCGGCAGGGTGATTACGACGGCGGCACGGTTCAGGTTATTCCGCATATAACCGACGAGATTAAACGCCGTATCGCTCTGGACTCGGATAAATACGACGTCCATATCATCGAAATCGGAGGTACGGTCGGGGATATCGAAGGGCTTCCCTTCCTTGAAGCCATCCGGCAGTTCAGCATTCAGCACGGGCGTTCCAACTGCCTGTTCCTGCACGTAACTCTTGTCCCCTATATCGCCGCTTCACAGGAGATGAAGACCAAGCCCACGCAGCACTCGGTCAAGGAGCTGCTGTCGATCGGTATACAGCCGGATATTATTGTATGCCGCGCCGAACAGCCGATTACCCAGGAGCTTAAAGACAAGATTGCGCTTTTTTGCAATGTCCGCAAGGACTGCGTTATCGCCAACTGCGATGTACCCGTACTGTATGAAGCCCCGCTTTTACTTGAGAAAGAGGGGCTCGGACATATCGTCTGTCGTCATTTCGGGCTGGAGGAGCTCAATCTCGATTTGGCGGAATGGACAAGCATGGTTGAAACCCTGCGCCATCTCAAGGAAAGCGTGACAATCGCGCTGGTAGGCAAATATGTTGCGCTCCACGACGCCTATCTCAGCATTGTCGAAGCGCTCAAGCACGGAGGCATCACAAGCAATTCGGCCGTTAATATCAAGTGGGTAGACTCGGAGGAGTTGACAAGCAATAACGTGTTCGAGGAGTTAGGCGACGTCGACGGAATACTTGTTCCCGGAGGGTTCGGAAGCCGGGGAATCGAGGGAAAAATTATAGCGGCCAGGTATGCCCGCGAAAACAAGGTGCCCTATCTCGGAATCTGTCTCGGCATGCAGGTGGCGGTTATCGAATTTGCCCGCCATATTCTCGGGTTTGCAGACGCAAACACCAGTGAAATCGATCCCACAACCACCCACGCGGTTATCGACCTGATGCCGGACCAGCATAATGTGCGCCAGCGCGGCGGCACCATGCGGCTCGGGAAATATCCCTGCGTCCTTGATATTCATTCGAAAACATATCAGGTATACGGCGAGGAGCTTATCTATGAGCGCCACCGTCATCGCTATGAATTCAACAACGACTACCGCGAGGAGCTCGAGAGGGCCGGCATGATGCTTGCGGGGACTTCGCCCGATAAGCATATTGTCGAAATGGTCGAGCTTGTCGACCACCCGTGGTTTGTCGGATGCCAGTTCCATCCCGAGTTTAAATCCCGCCCCAACCGCCCCCATCCCCTGTTCCGCGGGCTTATTGCGGCTGCGCTCAATAAAAAGAAAGAGAAACAATAAAAAGAGCGCCTCCTGAATACAGGAGGCGCTGATGATATATGGATTTAACCGCAAGGGAAGGGAGATTCTTATGGCAAGGTTTTGCTTCGGGAATCACAGTATTGAGTTCGGGGTTCGGACGCGCATCATGGGCATCTTAAACGTGACCCCCGACAGCTTTTCGGACGGCGGGAAGTATGACCGGCCGTCGGACGCGGTCGGACGCGCCCTTGAGATGGAGCGCGAGGGCGCCGATATTATCGACATCGGGGCCCAGTCCACCCGCCCCGGGCACGTCCCGATCACCGCCGAGCAGGAGTGGGAACGGCTTGAGCCGGTGCTGGCGGCCCTCAAAGGCAGGCTGGGAGCGCCGATTTCGGTAGATACCTTTTATCCTGAGGTTGCCGCCGCCGCGGTTGCGGCCGGGGCTTCAATAATCAACGACGTTTCGGGCGGCATTGACAACGGCATGATCGAGGTTGCAATAAAGACCGGCGCCGGGATTGTCATGATGCACGGCGGAGGGGGGGCGGACGACGCCGGAAACTCCGACCCTTTTAATACCGTCAGGGCATATTTTGAGCGGGCGATCCGCCATGCGGAAAAGGCGGGGCTGCCGCTTGAAAGGGTATGTCTCGACCCCGGCATTGGATTCGGCAAGGACAGACAGGGGGATATTGCTCTTATCGCAAGGCTTCCCGCGCTGGTTCAGGGGTTACCCCGGACCGCCGTGCTGGTCGGCGCGTCCCGCAAGCGGGTGATTGCCTCCTGCTGTGAAACCGAGATACCTCCCGACAAGAGGCTTGCCGGCACCCTTGCCATCCACTCGATAGCCGCATGGAACGGCGCGGATATCCTGCGGGTTCACGATGTCGCCCAAGGGGTACAGGCGGCACGGGTAATCGATGCACTTCGTAAACATAAAGTATAACAAAATATAAATAATACTTTTCGGATAATAGAGAGGGGCGGGTTGCAGTGGACAAAATCGTTATCAAGGGGCTTCGGGTCTTCGCGTATCACGGGGTCAATCCCGAGGAGAAGGAGAACGGGCAGACCTTCGAGCTGGACATCACGCTTCACACCGATTTGTCAAGGGCGGGTATGACGGACGACCTGAACGACACAATCAATTATGCCTCGGTTGCAAAGCTTGCCTCCGCGGTAATGCTGCAGGAGAAAAACGATTTGATTGAGCGCGCCGCCGCCCGTGTCGCGGACGCGATACTTGAGAATTATCCGACCGAGGCGGTGACGGTGCTGCTGAAAAAGCCGGAAGCCCCCATGAAGGCGGATTTTGATTTTGTCGGGGTGGAGATTACCCGCACCCGGGAGGGGATGGCATGAGCCGCGCCGTTTTGTCGCTCGGCAGCAACCTCGGCGACCGCGAGGGCAACATCCGCTCGGCGCTGAAGTCGCTGGCGCTGCTGCCCGGCACCGCGGTTGTCAAAGCGTCGTCCCTTTACGAAACCGACCCAGTAGGCTGCACAGACCAGCCCGTGTTTTTAAATGCGGCCGTGCTAGTCGATACCGGCTTGTCGCCGCGGGCGCTGCTCGGGGCATGTCTCGGAATCGAGGCCGCTCTCGGGCGGGTAAGGCGGTTCAAAAACGGGCCGCGTACAATCGACATCGACATACTGGTTTATGAGGACGCCGTATCCGACGAAAACGAGCTGACCCTCCCCCACCCGAGGCTTCGGGAGCGGGCGTTCGTGCTGGTTCCGCTCGGCGAGATGTTCCCCGACGGGAATGTGCTGGGCGTGGATTTGAGTCGTGAGATCGAGTCGGTCAGGGATGTCGGGGGCGTCAGAAAATACGGCGGGCTTGAGGTTTAACCGAGCGGTCTATCCATAATCTTCTTCCCGGTCGTCCGGTTCGATGCAGGTCTGGTCGTCATCGCTGTCTTGGTTGTCAGGCCTTTCTTTTCTGATAAAATTATTCATCTCTTCTTTAGTTATTTTTCTCGGCTTGGCGATTGGTTCCCTGTCAATAAACAGGCTTCTGTCATCATCTGTTTTGACCGTCCACTTGATAAGCGTAATTTCGCCGTTTACAATCTCTATGCAGGTGATGCAGGTCGGGTGCACGCAGCTTCCGGTATTGAAATATGGCAGCTCCCTTGGCGGGGGACATGACGGTCGGTGGGTATGGCCGGCAATCACGGCGTATTTGTTGACGGCGATCCAGTCCTGAATCTTCCTTTCAACCTTTTTCTTTAAGGCGTAATTTTTGGCGGCGCTTGTCATATCCTTGTGGCCGAACAGTTCAAGCCTCCTCCATAAATACCTCGAGAGAAACCTGCCCAGCCGCCAGAAAACATCGCTGATTATATCGCCCTGATGCCCGTGTATAAGGAGAAGCCTCGTCTGTGTTTCGGCATGCCTTAAAACCAGCCCCTCGTGCGCCGTGATATTCTCCATAAGGGGTTCAAAGCTGTCATTATAGCTGTTATAGTAGCTTTTGAGGTTTTTTCTCACAAAACTCGGGTATCTTTTCACCATATCGTGGTTCCCGAAAACAAGGTGATACCGCCCCTCCTTATAGAAATCGTGGAGAAGCCGGAAGACATCGGGATATACGCTGCTGACCTCGCAAAACTTTTTGTTTTTCCACAGCTCGTCGCTGTCCCCCAGGTCAAAATAAGTGTACCCGTTGTTATAATAATACTTTATTGCCGCATAATAGAGATACCGGTTTTGGGCAAAATCGTCTACCCAGCTTCCGTCGCCCCTGTGACAGTCGCTCATCAGAACCAGTCGCGAGGAGTTATCGAAAAGAATCTCGGGAGCGGATTTGAATATTTTTGTCATACGGTTGAATGTGGATTTTGACGACATGGCATTTTCCCTTTGAATTTGATAATATTTTCGGTTTGTTGCTCCGCGCATGACGTGGGGCGGTTTATTTCATAATCAATAGATTATACTGCGCCGATGAGGCCGGGATATGCGGGAAAAACGCCGAAAAATGTCGGCAAAAGCGATTCCCAATATAAAATCAAAAAAAATTAAAATAATCCTCAAAAAACTCTTGCATTTATCAAAGGGATGGTGTAATATAATTGGGCGTGACTGCGAAAAGGGCGTTTTGCGCCCTGTTTTCCGGCTCACCAGACTGCACGATATGCGATGACGCGGGAGGTTGCGGCTAGAATACCGGAAATCGGTATCGCCGGTTTTTCCGCTGAGTATGTCCGATTTTTAAAACCGGGCGACAAGGAATACTGTGTGAAGGATGCGCTGTCCCCTGTTTGGGTTGCGGGGATTTGTGTGCCGTTGTCCACAGGGCGCTGATTCGTTCCCGGACACCTGAGCTTAGGTTTCCGGTTTTTTTACCGCCGGTCATGGAACACCCGGCGGTGTGTGAAGATTCAGCGTCGCCCGCCAACGAATTTTTAAGGAGGCGTTTTTAAGTGGCAGTCAAGGAAAAAATCCGTATTCGTATCAAGGGGTATGACCACCAGTTGGTGGACCAGTCGGCAGAAAAGATTGTTGAAACAGCCCGCCGTACAGGCGCCCGCATTTCAGGTCCCGTGCCGCTGCCCACCGAGAAGGAGGTAGTCACCATACTGCGCGCCGTCCACAAGTACAAGGATGCCCGCGAGCAGTTTGAAACGCGCACACATAAGCGCTTGGTTGACATACTTCGTCCCTCAAACAAGACGGTAGAGGCTCTTATGGGCCTTGAACTCCCCGCCGGCGTCGATATCGAAATCAAACTCTAAACTGCGAACCGAGTTCGCATCGGAAGTTTGGCAAAGCCAAACTTCACGCTTCTTTATAATAAGGATATAGTAAAGGGTTTGTCAGATTTCACGGCGAGGTCAAGTTGGTTTGTCCCAGGACGAATCAACCAATAACCAAGGAGGTATAGACAATGCAAAAGGGAATTATCGGCAAAAAGATTGGCATGACCCAGATTTTTGACGAAAAAGGCAATGTTGTCCCGGTGACCGTTATCGAGGCCGGTCCCTGCACCGTGGTTCAGAAGAAAACCGCGGAGAACGACGGCTACGCAGCAGTTCAGATGGGCTTCGGCGATATTTCGGCAAAAAAGGTCACAAAGCCCATGAAAGGGCATTTTGACAAGGCGGACGTCGCGCCCAAGAAAACCCTGCGCGAATTCCGTTTCGACGATTGCAGCGCCTATAATGTAGGCGACATCGTTAAGGCCGACGTGTTTGCTCCCGGCGACCGCGTAGATGTTGTGGGAACAAGCAAGGGTAAAGGCTATGCCGGCGTAATCAAGCGCTGGAATTTCGGCCGTCTCAAGGAAAGCCACGGTACAGGTCCTGTCGGCCGTCACTCGGGCTCCATGGGCGCGAACTCATCCCCGTCCCGCGTTTTCAAAGGAACAAAGGGCGCCGGACATCTTGGCGCGGAACGTGTCACCGTTCAGAACCTTGACGTCGTCAAGGTTGACGCAGAGAACAATCTGATTGCCGTTCGCGGAGCCGTTCCCGGTCCCCGCGGCAGTATTGTGGTTCTCTCCGAAACCGTTAAGAAGGCGTAAGGGAAGGAGGAAATCGAAATGCCTACAGTATCCGTTTATGATATGACCGGCAAAGAAACCGGTAAGATTAAGCTAAGCGACGAAATCTTCGGCATCGAGCCGAATAAAACCGTGCTTCACAGCGCGGTGGTAAACTATCTGGCAAACCAGCGCCAGGGCACCCAGTCGACCCTGACCCGTGCAGAGGTGAAAGGCGGCGGCAGAAAGCCGTGGAGACAGAAGGGCACCGGTCATGCGCGTCAAGGATCAACCCGTTCTCCCCAGTGGACACACGGCGGTATTGCGCTGGGTCCCAAGCCCCGCAGCTTCCGCTTTGCACTGCCCAAGAAGGTGCGCCGTCTTGCCATGAAATCCGCCCTTTCCGCAAAGGCTGCGTCGAACGACCTGATCGTCCTCGACAAGCTGGAGATGGAGGAGATTAAAACCAAGACGATGGTAAGCGTCTTGAACGCGCTGGGAGCCGACCGCAAGGCGATTGTGGTTCTGCCCGAGAAGAACGAAACCGTTATTAAATCGGCGCGCAACATCCCCGGCGTCAAGACCGCTATGGTAAACACCCTTAATGTTTACGACATCCTGAACGCCGACAAGTTTATCGTTGTTAAGGATGCCGTCGCCCAGATTGAGGAGGTGTACAAATAATGGATGCAACAACCGCACGTGACATTATTCTGGCGCCTGTCGTAACCGAAAAGTCGGTAAGCGCATTGGCCGATAAAAAGTACACCTTCCGGGTTGCGAAAAAGGCCAATAAAATTCAGATTGCCAAGGCCGTCGAGGAGATTTTCGGCGTGAAGGTGGATAAGGTCAACACCATCAGCATGAAAGGACACCTGCGCCGCCAGGGCCGCAACGAGGGCTACACATCCGACTGGAAAAAGGCAATCGTCACCCTTACAAAAGACTCCAAGACCATCGAGTTCTTTGACGGCATGTTCTAAGTTGTTTTTTAAACCGTATTACATTTGACCGCAACAGGTCAGGCATGGTATGGGATACGGCGGCGCCTAATGCCTCCGGCATCCCGCAAAGCCAAAAATTAGGAGAGTGAATCAAACATGGCAATAAAGACCTTTAAGCCGACCACCCCCGGACGGCGCGGCATGTCGGTTACCGACTACAGCGTTCTGTCCAAGGTGGAGCCGGAGAAAAGCCTGCTTGCGCCGATTGCTAAAGCTGCCGGCCGCAACAGCTACGGTCGCATCACCATCCGCCACCGCGGAGGGGGAAACCGCCGTAAATATCGCATAATCGACTTCAAGCGCAACAAGAACGATATCCCCGCAAAGGTTCTTACACTCGAGTACGATCCCAATCGCAGCGCCCATATCGCGCTGGTACAGTATGAGGACGGCGAGAAGCGTTACATCGTTGCTCCTCAGGAGCTCAAGGTGGGCGACACCATCATATCGGGCGTCCATGCAGACATCAAGCCGGGCAATGCCCTGCCGCTTTCGAGCATCCCGACCGGTACATTTATCCACAATATCGAGCTTTATCCCGGCAAGGGAGCTCAGCTTGCCCGCAGCGCCGGCACGATGGCGCAGCTTATGGCTAAGGAATCCAACATGGCAATGGTCCGTCTGCCCTCGGGCGAAATGCGGTATATCCCGCTCAACTGTATGGCCACCGTCGGTCAGGTCGGCAATGTCGAGCATGAAAACGTCAAGATTGGCAAGGCCGGACGCAAGCGCCATATGGGCTGGAGACCCACCGTACGCGGTTCCGCCATGAACCCGAATGACCACCCGCACGGTGGCGGTGAAGGCAAATCCCCGATCGGCCGTCCCGGACCCGTCACCCCGTGGGGCAAGCCCGCCCTCGGCTACAAGACACGCTCAAATCACAATCGTTCGGATGGTTTCATTGTGAAGCGCCGTAACAGCAAGTAAGCGAAAGGAGATTCATCATTTATGGGTAGAAGCGTAAAGAAGGGTCCTTTCGTACAGCCAGTGCTGTTGAAAAGGATTCAGGAAATGAACAAAGCCGGCGAGAAACGAATCATAAAATCCTGGAGCCGGGCGTCAACAATATTCCCCGATTTTGTCGGGCATACAATTGCCGTCCACGACGGCCGCAAGCATGTTCCGGTATATATTACCGAAGATATGGTTGGACACAAGCTGGGCGAGTTCGCCCCCACCCGCACCTTCAGGGGCCACGCCGGTTCCAAGACGTCAAATACTCGTTAAGCGGCTGAAAGGAGAGAATCGCAATGGAAGCAAGGGCACAAATCAAATACGCCCGTATTTCCCCACGCAAAGTACAGATAGTTCTCGACCTCATCCGCAACAAACCGGTTGATGTCGCGTTGGCAATCGTACGAAACACCCCAAAGGCGGCCAGCGAATATCTTGAGAAGCTGCTGCAGTCGGCCGCGGCAAATGCAGAAACAAACCACAACATGGACCGCAACAACCTCTATGTTGCAGAGTGCTTTGCCTGCCCCGGCCCTATTCTCAAGCGTATCCGTCCGAGTGCCAAGGGTCGTGCGTTCCGCATTAACAAGAGGACTTCACACATCACCCTTGTGCTCAAGGAAAAGGAATAAGCGAGGAGGAATATTATGGGACAGAAAGTCAATCCCCACGGTCTTAGAGTCGGTGTTATCAAGGATTGGAATTCACGCTGGTTCGTCAAGAAGGGCGAGTTTGCCGATACCCTGATATCGGATTATAAAATTCGTGAATATCTCAAAAAGGCGCTTTACGCCGCAGGCGTGCCCAACATTGAAATTGAGCGCGACGTTTCCCGCGTGCGCATCAATATTCATTGTGCAAAACCCGGAATTGTCATCGGCAAGGGCGGCGCAGAGATTGAAAAGCTTCGCCAGCAATGCCAGAAGATGCTCGGCAAGCAAACCCTGATAAATATTGTCGAGGTGCGCAATCCAGACACCGACGCACAGCTGGTTGCGGAAAATATTGCCGCCCAGCTCGAGAAGCGCACATCCTTCCGCCGCGCCATGAAGCAGGCGATCGGACGCGCCATGAAGCTGGGAGTAAAGGGTATTAAAACACAGGTTTCGGGCCGTCTGAACGGCGCGGAAATTGCACGTACCGAGCAGTACCATGAGGGCACCATCCCGCTGCAGACGCTTCGTGCAGATATAGACTACGGCTTTGCCGAAGCCCACACAACCTACGGACGTATCGGCGTTAAGACGTGGATATACCGAGGCGAGGTTCTGGGCGCTTCCGCCAAGCCCAAAAGGGAAGGAGGCAGCAAGTAAATGCTGTTACCCAAGAGAGTCAAATACCGTCGCGTCCATCGCGGACGTATGACGGGTAAAGCGACACGCGGCACCGAGGTAACCTACGGTGATTACGGTCTTGTTGCCCTTGAGCCCGCGTGGATTTCATCCAACCAGATTGAGGCTGCCCGTATCGCCATGACGCGTTATATCAAGCGCGGCGGTCAGG
>LSQX01130213.1_pt1 | contig 31618 bp, 25 predicted proteins | sample 654561 | NCBI WGS metagenome assembly LSQX01 (sample SAMN04489861, study PRJNA283612) | anaerobic digester metagenome | isolation source: 4 biogas reactors fed with cattle manure at either 37C or 55C with and... | place: Denmark: Kongens Lyngby | collected 2014 | reverse complement strand
TCGTAGGTTCGAGTCCTACTTGAGGAGCCAGTTGGTACCTTGTGTACTGATGCTAAGAAGCCACCCGCAAGGGTGGCTTCTTTGTGCTGTGCTGGTCAGCGCTCCGGCACTCCATTATAATGGTCACAGAAAAGGAGCTGGCCCCCGATGTCCGACGCGAAACGATCCAAACCCGTCCTGTACCTGACGCAAGCTGCCGTTATCGCGGCTGCTTATGTCGTCCTGACGTTGCCGTTGGCTCAGTTCGCATTCGGACCGGTTCAGTTCCGCCTGGCCGAGGCCCTGACCGTCCTGGCGGCCCTGAGCCCGGCTGCCGTGCCGGGCCTTTTTTTGGGCTGCCTGCTGGCCAACCTGTTCAACCCCCAAAATCTCGGTCCGGTCGATATCCTGGGCGGCAGCCTGACCACGCTGGCCGCCGCCGCCGCAACCTGGCAGCTGCGCCGGCGCCGCCCGGGTCCCGTCGTCTCGCCGCACCGGTCGCGCCGGGATTGGCTGCGGCTGCTGTTCTTCCTCAGCCCGTCTGTCGTGCTGAACGCATGGGTGGTAGGCCTTTACCTGCCGTTCCTGGTTCCGGACCTGGCCGTCACCGTGCCGGTTGTCCTGGCGACGATGCTGTCGATCCTGCTCTCACAGGCGCTTGTCGTCTACGCGGTCGGCCTGCCGTTGTTGCTGGCCTTGCTGCGGACAAAACTGATGACTGGAGATAAATGGCCATGAACCATTATTTTACAGCTGAGCCGCAGGGCGGCCACCAGGAGAAATCGATCCAGTTCCGGCACCAGGGGATTGACTTCACCTTTGTCACGGATCAGTCGGTCTTTTCGCGGCAGCGCCTGGACTACGGCACCGAATGTCTGCTCGAGGCCATCGGGCGGGACGACCGCCCTAAAACCGGCCGGCTGCTTGACCTGGGCTGTGGTTACGGGGTGGTCGGCATCGTCCTGAAACGGCTTCATCCGGCTCTGAGCGTCGTGCTTTGCGACATCAACAAGCGCGCGGTTGACCTGGCCAGGCGCAACGCGGAGCTTAACCAGACCCGCTTTGTCACGGTGGTCCAGTCCGACGGCACGAGCCGGGTGGAGGGCACATTTGACGTGATCGCGACGAATCCGCCCATCCGGGCCGGCAAGGAAACCGTCCACCGTTTTTTCCGGGAAGCCGCTGAGCACCTTAACCCGGCCGGCTGCCTGTTCGTCGTGATCCGTAAGCAACAGGGAGCCCCGTCTGCCCTGAAACGCCTCCAGGAGCTGTTTGGCGAAGTCGCGGTCGTCAGCCGCTCAGCCGGCTACTGGGTGATCAAGTGTGTCAAGGCGGGCTGACCCTTGGCTGGTCCGCAACGTTTGTGTTAGAATTTCTGCATGTGCCGCCGGCTGTAAACCCGACCGGGTTCGCAACCGTCGCCAGGAAAGGGTCGTGATCTCATTGTCATCTTGTGATACCTGCAGCAGCAAAGGCTCCTGTCCGTCAGCCGGGCAAGCTGACTGTCCCGGAGAGGTGCAGGCACCGCCCCGCGACGCGCCGCACCCGCAGGCCAGCATCCGCCGCGTCGTCGGGATCTGCTCCGGCAAGGGCGGCGTCGGCAAGTCCCTGGTCACCGCGCTGACGGCTATCGGCCTGACCCGCCAGGGGCTCAAAGTCGGGATTTTGGACGCCGACATCACGGGTCCGTCCGTCCCGAAAGCGTTCGGCCTGAGCGGCCGCCTGTCGGGAACCGATGACGGCATCTATCCGGCCAGAACCGGCCTTGGCATCCAGGTCGTATCGATCAATCTGCTTCTGGATGACCAGGCAGCTCCTGTGATTTGGCGCGGTCCGATCCTGGCGGGCGTGGTCCGCCAGTTCTGGAAAGATGTCATCTGGGACCAGCTCGATGTCCTGCTGATCGATATGCCGCCGGGCACTGGCGATGTTCCGCTGACCGTCTTTCAATCGATTCCGCTGGATGGCCTGATCATGGTCACAACCCCGCAGGATCTGGTGTCGATGATCGTCAAGAAAGCGCATGCGATGGCGCGCATGATGAACGTCAACCTGCTCGGCCTGGTCGAGAACATGGCATGGCTACGCTGCCCCGACTGCGACCATGAAATCTCCTTGTTCGGCGCCGGGCAAACCGAAACGGCCGCTGCCGGCATGGCGCTGCCGCTCCTGGACCGGCTGCCGCTTGATCCGGCCCTGGCGGCCCTGGTCGACCAGGGCCGCCTGGAAGACTGCGCGGAACCCTTGCTTCGCCAAAGCGTGGCGGCGATCGCGCAGCTGGTCCAGGAAAACCCATGACGCACCGGACGAGACGTGTTGTCGTCTGGCTGCTGGCCGCGTTGCTGGTTCTGCTCAGCGGCTGCCGCGAGCAGCCGATCGTGGGGGAACTGGACGATAGCGCTTCCGTGGCGCTCGTTCGTTTCGAAGCGCTCGAGGACGGTGTCAGCGGTGTCGTCTATCGGCGCGTCAACCGTTTCGAAGCCTTTATCGGGGCCAGCGACCGGCCGATTCTGGTGGCGTTCTACCAGCGCAGCGATGACCTGAACACGCTGATCATCCCGGGCCTTGAGCAAATGGCCGACGATTACCGGGACCGGCTGCACATCGTCTGGATCGATGCCGCCCGGGAACCGGCCATTGCCCAGTCGTTTGGTGTTACGCAGCTGCCGCAGTTTACAATGGTGGAAGGCGCGTCCTTGAAGCGCTCCCTGATCGGATATGACGGGCAGGGGCCTGAACGATTGGATGAGCTGATCCAACCCTATATAACCCAAGGAGGTTAGCCATGGATACCATGATCAGGGAGATTGCCAACCGTCTGCGCGGCATGCGCGAGATTCTCGACGTGCCGGAGCAGGAGATGGCCGATGCGACCGGCGTCCCGGTCGATGAATACCGCATCCTGGAAGCCGGTGAAAAAGATTTCAGCTTTACGTTTCTGTTCCGTGCGGCTCAGCGCTTCAACATCGACATGACGGATCTTTTGACCGGCGAGTCGCCGCACCGCTTGGGCTATACCCTGATCCGCAAGGGCGAAGGCTTGCCGATCGAGCGGCGGGCCGGTTTCCGCTACCTGAATCTGGCGCCGTTTTTCCGCGGTCGCCTGGCCGAACCGTTTCATGTCACGGCCCCGGCTGCGCCGGATGCCGATACCTGCCAGATCACGCTGAGCAGCCATGCCGGCCAGGAGATGGACTACATCCTGTCGGGCACGCTGCGCGTGCACATCGACGGGCACGAGGAGATCCTGCACGCGGGTGACACCTTGTATTACGATTCGGGCCGGCCGCACGGGATGGTCGCTTTGAACGGACCCTGCCGGTTCCTGGCCTTTGTCATCGCGCCGGAGGAGGGTCAATCATGCTGAACCTGTACCGACGCTATGTCCGTGAGACAACCGACACGGCCGGCCGGATTACGGACTATGACCTGATCGTGCCCGACACCTTCAATTTTGCCTATGACATCGTCGATGCCATTGCCGAAGCAGAGCCCGACCGCCGGGCCATGCACTGGTGCAACGAAGCGGGCGAGCATCTGACCTTGACCTTTTCCGATTTCAAGCAGGAAAGCGACCGCTGCGCCGCCTTTTTCCAGGCTGCCGGCATTCGCAAGGGCGACCGTGTTTTGCTGATCCTCAAGCGCCACGTGCAGTTCTGGTCCGCGATATTGGGCCTGCACAAGATCGGCGCCGTCGCCATCCCGGCCACCAACCAGCTGCTGGTCAAAGACCTGGTCTACCGTCTCCAGGCGGCCGAGATCAGCGCCGCTGTCTGCACGCCGGACGGCCAGATCGCCGCCTGCCTGGAGGATGCGGAAGCCCTCAGCGGCCGGCCCCTGACCAAGATCATCGTCCGCCAGTCGCGGCCAGGCTGGCTCCAGTTCGAGGAAGGCCTGGCCAAGGCGCAGCCGTTTTGCCGGCCGACCGGTGATGCGGCGCCCGCCAACAGCGACATGATGCTGCTCTATTTCACATCCGGGACGACCGGCATGCCCAAGATGGTGGCGCATGACTTTACGTATCCGATCGGTCATCTCCCGACGGCGCGCTACTGGCACCGGGTCGATCCGGAGGGCCTGCATTTGACGGTATCGGAAACGGGCTGGGCCAAGTCGGTCTGGGGCAAGCTCTACGGGCAGTGGATCATGGAGGCAGGCATCTATGTCTACGACTACGACCGTTTCGATCCGCTGGCTTTGCTTGAGCGGCTCCAGGATGACCAGGTCACGACCTTCTGTGCCCCGCCGACCATCTACCGCTTCCTGATCAGGCAGGATCTCACGCATTTTGACTTGTCCCGGCTGCAGCACTGCACCATCGCCGGTGAAGCCCTCAATCCGGAGGTGTATGAGCGGTTCCTGGAGGCGACAGGGCTTGAACTCAAGGAAGGCTATGGCCAGACGGAGATGACGCTGGCCGTCGTGACGAATTACTGGATGAAGACCAAACCCGGCTCGATGGGCAGGCCGTCACCGATGTATCCCATCCAGTTGCTGGACGACCAGAACAAGCCGGTCGCGCCCGGCCAGTCCGGCGAGATCTGTGTCCTGACTGGGGATCGCAAGATCCCGGGCATGTTCAGCGGCTACCATAAGGACGCCGAACTGACGCGTTCTGTCTGGAAGGACGGCATCTACCGCACCGGAGACCTGGCCTGGCAGGACGAGGACGGCTACTTGTGGTTTGTCGGCCGTTCCGACGACATCATCAAGTCATCCGGTTACCGCATCGGCCCGTTTGAAGTCGAGAGTGTCCTGATGGAGCACCCGGCGGTCATGGAATGTGCGATCACGGGCGAACCTGACCCGGTGCGCGGCCAGCTGGTCAAGGCGACGGTGGTTCTGGCGGCGGGCTGGGAAGCCTCTGAGGAGCTGCGCCTGGAACTGCAGCAGTATGTCAAGACGCACACCGCACCCTATAAATACCCGAGAGTGCTGGATTTTGTCACCGAACTGCCGAAAACGATCAGCGGCAAAATTCGCCGCGTGGCGATTCGCCAGGGAAAGGCCTGAGGCTGCATGAGACAGAACGACTGGATTTATTGCACGGCGGTCGGCCAGGACAGCCACCGTTTCATGACGCCGGCGGAGCGCGCCAGCCAGCCGGAACGGCCGCTGGTTTTGGGCGGGCTCAAGATTCCCGATGAGATGCCGCTGGCCGGCAACAGCGATGCGGACGTGCTGCTCCATGCGCTGACCAACGCGCTGTCTGGCTTGACCACCCGGAATATCCTGGGTCGGCGCGCCGACCGCCTCTGCCTGGATCAGGGCATCACGGATAGTGCCGTCTATTTGCGCGAGGCGCTTGCCGACCTGGCCTCGGGCCATTGGGAGTTGGTGCACATCTCGCTTTCGGTCGAGGCCGCCCGCCCCAGGCTCGCCGATTGGCTTGAGCCGATCCGGGATCGCCTGGCCGGTCTGACCGGACTTCGTGCCGGCCAGATCGGTCTGACCGCGACGTCCGGGGAAGGCCTGAGCGCCTTCGGGCGCGGCGATGGCATGATGGTCATCTGCCTGGTCAGCGCCCGCCGCCCGGACTTGGTTTAGAGAACCCGGTTCGCCAGCAGCCAGCCGGCATAGGCAAGATCAGCCGGCGTGGTCAATTTCAGATTCTGCTCATCGCCCGTAACAAGATAGACCGGGATGCCGGCGTGCTCGAGGACAGACAGGTCGTCGGTGCCGCGAAAGCCCTGTCGCGTCGCCAGATCATAGGCTTGTGCCAGCAGGGACCAGACGGCGCCCTGCGGCGTCTGCATGGCCCACAGCCTCTGGCGGTCAGGGGTTTCCAAAACCCGTCCTTCCGCTGTGGCCCGCTTGATCGTATCCTTGACCGGCAGGGCCGCTCCGCCGGCCAGCCGGCTGCGAATGGCATCCAGCACCCGCTTGACCAGTTCTGGGGTCACCAGGCAGCGGGCGCCGTCATGGACGAGGACGGGCGCGTCCGCGGGCGGGTTGACAGCCCGTCCCAGCGCGGCCAGCCCGTTGGCGACGGAGGCCTGCCGGGTGTCATCGCCGGCGGTGATCCCGATCAGGCGCCGCAGGGGATAAGCTTTCAGGAGGCGTGTCATCTCGGCTTGCCGCTCAGGTGCGGCCACGACCAGATAGCCGTTGATTCCAGGGGTTTGTTCGAGGATCAGGCAGGTGCGCGCGATGACCGGCAGGCCGTCCAGAACCAGGAACTGCTTGCTGGTGGCAAGCCCCATCCGCGTACCGGAACCGGCTGCGGCCACGATGACATAAGCCGGGGCAAAGGCAGATTTGGTCTGGTCGGCCGCGCTTGTCATGGCTTTTGCGCTCCGTTGTCGAACAGCACATCCATCGCCTCGCCGACCCGGTCGACATAGAACAGGTCGCAGTCCTCAGGCAGGCGCAGCCGGTCGACTGCCAGCTTGCAGCTGCCCGGCAGGACGAAGCTCGTGAACCCCTGGCGGAAGGCTTCCTGAACGCGGCGGTCCGCCTGGGAGACCGACCGGATCTCGCCGGTCAGCCCGACTTCGCCGAAAACCAGGCAGGCTGGGCGGACAGGCGTGTTGTTCTGGCTGGACATCACGGCCGCCAGGATACACAGGTCGGCTGCCGGTTCGGCCAGGCGCAGGCCGCCAACGACGCTGACATAGGTGTCGACATTGTTCAGGCCGAGCTGGAAGTGCTTGTCCAGAACGGCCAGGAGCATGGTGACGCGGTTGCGGTCCAGGCCCTGGGCCATACGCTGGGGCGCCCCGTAGGCAGACGGCTGGAGCAGCGCCTGGAGTTCGACGAGCAGCGGACGGGTTCCTTCCATGCAGGCTGTGACGACTGAACCCGGCACCTGGATCGGGCGGCCGGCCAGCAAGGCCATGGAGGCATTGTCAACGCCATGCAGACCGCTCTCGGTCATTTCGAAAAGGCCGAGTTCATCGGTCGCGCCAAAGCGGTTCTTGACGCAGCGCAGCATCCGGTAGGCCATCTGGCGCTCGCCTTCGAAATAGAGGACCGTGTCGACCATATGCTCCAGCACGCGCGGACCGGCGATGGCCCCGTCCTTGGTGACATGCCCGACCAGCACGATGATGATCCCCAGCCCCTTGGCGATGCGCAGCAGCCCGGCCGTCGCTTCGCGGATCTGGCTGACACTGCCTGGCGCTGAGCTGAGCGCTTCGACATACAGCGTCTGGATGGAATCGATCACGGCTATCTCCGGCTTGCGGCTGGCCAGAACGGCGGCGATGGTTTCAAAATCGGTCGCGGCGAGGATGTCGAGCGGCTCTTGTCCGAGCTGCAGACGATCCGCGCGCAGGCGGATTTGCTGCGGCGACTCCTCGCCGGACACGTAGAGCGCCTTCTGGCTGCGGCCCATCGCGGCCAGTGCCTGCAGCAGGAGCGTGGACTTGCCGATGCCGGGATCGCCGCCGATCAGGACCAGTGAGCCGCGCACAAAGCCGCCGCCGAGCACACGGTCCAGCTCAGGCAGGTGGCTGGTCAGGCGCGGCGTGGACTCGGCGGGAACGTCTGCCAGGGCGAGAACGGCTGCTTCAGGCTCCCTGCTGTCTGGCCGGAGTGCCCAGTTGCCGCGCCCCGCAGCCTGCCGCACCGGTTCTTTTTCTTCGGCGAAGCTGTTCCAGGACCCGCAGTCCGGGCAGCGGCCCAGCCAGCCGCGGGATTCGTGTCCGCAGACACCGCAGACGAATGTCGCTTTTCCTTTGCTCATATCTCTCTCCAGATTCTGCTGTGCAGGCTTATCGAGCCCAGTATAGCACAACCCCGGTTGCTTGACAGATGATGGCGCTCGGGCGATGATGACAGCGGAGCGGTTTCCGCCAGGAGGTTGTATGGAAAGACGCCTTGCCCTCGGAATCGATTTTGGTTCATTATCCGGACGTGCCATGCTGGTCGATCTAGCGACCGGTGCGGAAGCCGGCCTGGTTGTCTGTCCCTACCAGCATGGGTTCATCGAGGACGTCCTGCCGGCCAGCGGCGCCAAACTTCCTCCTGACTGGACGCTGCAGGATCCCGCCGACTACCTGGCGGTGCTCGCGGCGGTTCCGGATCTTCTGACTCAGGCGCGCGCCGATGCATCGGAGGTCGTCGGCGTCGGTATCGACTTTACGGCCAGCACGGTGCTGCCGGTCAGGGCGGACGGCACGCCGCTCAGCTTTCTGCCCGCGTTCCGGACCCATCCGCATGCCTATGTCAAGGTCTGGAAACACCATGCGGCCCAGATGTATGCCAACCGGATCAACGAGCTGGCCCGCTCGCGCGGCGAAACCTTCCTCAGCCGCTATGGCGGCCGCGTTTCGTCGGAATGGCTGCTGCCCAAGCTGATGCAGATCCTGGAGGAAGCGCCGGAAGTCTACGCCGCCATGGACCGCCTGGTTGAGGCGACCGACTGGATCGTGCAGCAGCTGACCGGCCAGGAAAAGCGCAGCAGCTGCGCGGCTGGCTATAAGGCTCTCTGGAACAAACGTGAGGGTTATCCGGCACCAGGCTTTTTCGGGGAACTTGACGGGCGATTGGCGGATGTGGTCACGACGAAACTGTCGCCGCATGTTTTCCCCGTCGGCAGCCGGGCCGGAACGATCACGGCGGCGGCGGCCTCCCTGACCGGCCTGCTGCCAGGCACACCGGTCGCCGTCGGCAACGTCGACGCGCACGTCACCTTTCCCGCTGCCGGCCTGACCCGGCCCGGTCAGCTCCTGATGATCCTGGGCACCTCGACCTGCCATTTGCTGCTCGGGGAAGAAGAGAAGGCCATCCCGGGGATTTGCGGCGCTGTGGAGGACGGCATCCTGCCCGGTTACTGGGGTTATGAAGCCGGCCAGCCGTGTGTCGGCGACTTGTTCGACTGGTTTGTACATACCCAGGTCCCGCCGTCGTATCACGAGGAAGCCGCAAACCGTGCCTGCTCCATCCACCAGGTGCTGCGCGAGAAAGCGATGCGGCTAGGTCCGGGCGAGTCGGGCCTGGTCGCGCTCGACTGGTGGAATGGCAACCGCTCGGTGCTCGCCGATGCCGACCTGAGCGGCCTGTTGCTCGGCATGACGCTCACGACCCGTCCTGAAGCGATCTACCGCGCCTTGATTGAGGCAACGGCTTTCGGCTCGCGCCTGATCGTCGGGCAATTCGAGGCCGGCGGCCTGCCCGTGCACGACATTCACGCCTGCGGCGGGATCGCCGCGCGCGATCCGTTCCTGATGCAGATATACGCCGATGTGCTGGGCCGGCCGATTCGCGTCAGCGCGAACCGCCAGGCGGCTGCCTTGGGCTCGGCCCTCTACGGCGCCGTGGCTGCGGGACCCGGGCGGGGCGGCTTTCCGGACATCGAAGCGGCTGTGAACAGTGTGCCGCAGGTACCGGGAACCGTCTATGAGCCGGACCTGTCCCATCGTGGTGTCTACGAGCAGCTTTTTGCCTGCTACAGCCAGCTGCACGACTGGTTTGGACGAGGCGGACATGATATCATGAAACGGCTGAAGGCCTTGCGCCTGGAAGCCAGCCTGCCATGAGGCCGGTCATCCGGCCGGAAACGGAGGGTCGCGATGTCTGTTGAGAAATTGATCCAGTCAGCCCTGGATGCGAATCTGGCTCTGCCGGCCTACCACCTGGTAACGTTTACCTGGGGCAATGTCAGCGCGATTGACCGCGCGCTCGGCCTGGTGGCGATCAAGCCCAGCGGCGTGCCGTACACGCAGCTGCAGACACGCCATATCGTCGTGCTCGATCTCGACGGCAAGGTTGTCAGCGGCACCTACCGGCCCAGCAGCGACACGCCGACGCACCTCGAGCTTTACCGCAGTTTCCCCGAACTGGGCGGCATCGTGCACACCCATTCGCGCTGGGCGACCATCTGGGCTCAGGCCGGACGGGACATCCCGGCTTTGGGCACGACGCACGCCGATTATTTTCATGGACCGGTACCGGTGACACGCGCCTTGCATCCAGATGAGATCGAGCTGGATTACGAACTGAACACCGGTAAGGTGATTGTCGAGACATTCGCCGAGCGCAAGCTCGATCCGGTCGCCATGCCGGGCGTACTGGTCCAGAACCACGGGCCGTTTGTTTGGGGAAGCAGCGCTGATGAGGCGGTCCACAACGCCGTTGTCCTCGAAGAATGCGCCATGATGGCCTGGCACACCTGCCAGTTGAATCCGACGGTCCTGCCGATCGACGAAAACCTGCTGCGCAAGCATTACGAGCGCAAGCACGGCAGCCAGGCATATTACGGTCAACGCTAGGGCGAACCGGCTTTTTTTGCGGCTTCGTTGTGGTCAAAGGGTTTTTGCGCTACAATATGACCAGTTATTATTTTGATTGGCAAACAAAAAAGCTGCCGCGGAGGTGCTGAGATGAACACGCCCTGGGTAAAATATTACGACCCCTGGTTCAAACCGTCCCTGACCTATCCGGATGCAACCCTGTACGAAGGCGTCGCCCAGGCAGCGCGCCGCTTTCCGTCCCATCCAGCCCTGACCTTCATGGGCCGGCAAATCAGCTACGCCGGCATGCTGCGCGAGATCGACCTGGCGGCAGCCTGCCTCAAACAGCTGGGGATGCAGCCAGGCGACGTAGCCACGATCTGCCTGCCGAACACGCCCCATGCCGTGATCTTCTTTTATGCCGTCAACCGGCTGGGCGGTATCTGCAACATGGTCCATCCCCTGACGCCGGCTGAGGAACTGTCGCACTACATCCGCACGACATCGAGCGATTACCTGATCATCCTCGATGCCATGCTGGCCAAGCATACGGAGATGCTGGAGCAGTCGCGCATCCAGAAGACGATTGTCTGCTCGATCATGGACTATTTGAACAGTGGGCTGAAGATCGGTTTTTTCCTGACCAAGGGCCGCAAGATCCAGCGGGTGCCGCAGCGCGATTTCTATTTGAAGTGGTCGTCGTTTCTGCTGCTGGCCGGCGGACCGGAACCCTACCAGAAGACGATGGATGCCCATGACTGCGCGGTCTACCTGCATAGCGGCGGCACGACCGGCAGTCCGAAGACGATCAAGCTCTCGTCCTATAACTTCAACGTGCTGGCCGTGCAGGGTCCCCAGATCATCGGCTATCCGGCCGATGACACCTTCGACCCGACCGGCCTGTCCATGGTGACGATCCTGCCGCTGTTCCACGGCTTCGGCCTTTGCATGGGCATGCACACCATGCTGCTGAACGGCATGCGCGCCATCCTGGTTCCCCAGTTTTCACCCGATGTGCTGGCGGACGTGCTGATCCGTGAAAAGCCGTCCTTTATCGCGGCTGTGCCGACGCTGTTCGAAGGCATCCTCAAGAACAAGAAGCTGGAGCAGGCGGATTTATCCTGCCTCAAGGCCGTCTTCTGCGGCGGCGATTCCCTGCCCAAGGATCTGAAAAGGCGCTTCGACCGCTTCATCCAGGCGCGCGGCGCAGCCTGTTCGCTGCGCGAAGGCTACGGCTTGACCGAGACGGTCACCGTCTGCGCCGTCAACCCGATGCAGGACGCCCGCGAGGATTCGGTCGGCATCCCGCTGGCGGACGTACGCATGAAGGTTGTCGAACCCAAGACGACGCATGAGGTGCCGGTCGGGCAGGACGGTGAGTTTTGCATCCATGCTCCGACAATCATGCTGGGCTACCTGGACGATCCGGAAGCGACGGCCGAGACGGTCCGTCTGCATGAGGATGGTCTCCGGTGGGTCCATACCGGCGATTTCGGCAACATGGACGCAGACGGGTATTTCCATTTCAAGCAGCGGATCAAGCGCATCCTCAAGGTTTCGGGCATTCCGGTGTTCCCATCCCAGATCGAGGATGTTGTGAGTACCGTGCCGGGCGTCCGGATGGCCTGCGCGATCGGGGTGCCGCATCCGTACAAGATGCAGGTTGTCAAGCTGTTTGTCGTCCGGGAGGCAGATGCTCCGGATGAGGCGACGCTCAAAGAGCGGATCATCGGCCATTGTGAAAAAAACCTGATCCAGTACGCCGTGCCGCGCGAAATCGAATTCTGCGCGGATTTGCCCCTGACCAAGGTCGGTAAAATCGATTTTGTCTCCCTGGAGCGCATCGAAATCGAGAAACGGCAGGCCGCTGCCGAGAACCGGCAAAACGAAACGGCCTGACGCTTCAGGCTATCGGTTCGAGCTGAAACAGGCGGGCGCCGTTTGACCACAGCACCGCCTGTTTTTCTGTTTCAGCCAGCGGCAGGCTGTTCAGCCGCCTGATTTCGCCGTTCGGCGACCACATCGGATAGTCCGTGCCGAACAGCACCCGCTTCAGGCCAAAGTCGCGCATGATGTCCGCCGCTTCGTCAGCTTCCAGGAAGGGAAGGGAACTGCTGGTGTCGACCCAGACGTTCGGGCAGCCGGCCAGCAGCCGGACGGCCTGCCGCCACAGGCTGTAACCGCCCAGGTGCGCCGCGACGATCGCCGTTCCGGAGCAGGCCTCGGCGAGCCGGCGGATCCGTGCCGGATGCGACAGGTCGCTGTTCGGGTCGCCGGCATGGAGCAGCAGCACCTGACCCGGCCTCAACCGGCGCGCCATCCGGATCACAAAGGGATCATCAGCTGCGACGTTCTGGAAATCGGGGTGCAGCTTGATGCCGGACAAACCCAGTGCTTCGAGCTGGTCCAGCGCTTCGTCGGCATCCTTCTCATGCATTCCGGGGTGTACCGTGCCCAGTGCCGTCAAGCCTGGCCGGTTGCTGCAGCAGTCTGCCATGAACCGGTTGATCGACAGGACCTGGTCCGGACGTGTCGCCGTCGCGATCAGGACGCAGTGCGTGATGCCTGCCGCCTGACGGGCGGCCAGCATATCCGCCAGCAATCCGGTGCCGGCCATCGGCAAATCATAGTAGCGGCCGATCGACTGAACCGCTTTGGCGGCGATGCGATCTGGAAAAATATGCACGTGACAATCGAGTATCGGTTCCATGTGGCTGCCTTTCAGTCAGGGGAGCTGACCGAACTCATCTTACTGCGGCGCGCCGGCTGTGGCAAGCTAACCCTGAAAATGGCTTATGCGACGGACCTGCCTGGATGGCAGGACAGACCAGAAGCCCCGGATAGAAGGCTGCCGCATGTGCGCGCCAGGGCGAAGGTCAAGCTCAGGGCGCGGCGGCCTGTTTTGGCTCTGCCTGGTGGTCTTCACCGGTATTCAGGCCAAGATACTCGTACATGACCGCAGCCACTTCCGACATGTCCCGCTCGCCGCGTCCCTCTTTTACCGCCTCGCGCATCAGGTTCAGTCCGCCATCCAGCAGAAACGCCGGGCAATTATATTGGTCGTAGAGCCTTTTAACATACTGCATGTCTTTCAGCGCCAGTTCGAGCTTAAAATCCAGATGATAATTCTTGGTGACAAACTTGGGCGCATAGAACTTGAAAACACCATTGCCAAAGGTTTTGTCGTTCATGGCCTGATACAGGTTTTGTGTGTCGATGCCCATTTTCTCCATCAGGGGAAACATTTGCGCCAGCAGCGTTGCATACATCAGGCCGGTGAAATTCATGGCCAGCTTGACCGTGTGGGCAGAACCGATTGCGCCAAAATAATGGATGGGATCCGCGAAGCTGGCGACAATCGGTTGAACAGCTTCGACGGCATCCTGGTCGCCGGAGATCATGCAGGGCGCGTTGCCGGCGGCCGTATCAGCCGGTCCGCCGAGCAAAGGGGCGTCGATGAATTGCCCGCCCTGTTCACGGAAGGCGGCATAGAGCGCTTTTGTTGACTCGGGAAAGCTGGTTGATGCGTCGATGACCGTTTTCCCGGCTACACCATGCTTGAGAAAATCGGCAACGACGGACTCCACGACAGCTGAACTTGGCAGCGAGAGAAACGTCACGTCAGATGCGATAAAAACATCCAGATTGGACTTGGCTTGGAATGCCCGGTCGCGAAAAGCGTCCAGGGATGCCCGGTTGATGTCATAAGCGCTAACGGGGTAACCTTTCCTGATCAGATTGTCGCACATGCCCCGACCCATGCTGCCCAGTCCGATGAAGCCAATGTTTTTCATGGTACACCATCCTTTCATGTTCTTGACAAAGTTGATGTGTCTGGGCAAGACAGGTCATGCCGTTGTCTTGCCCCGCCGATGTTCCGGAACCGCCCGAGGTCTAGCTTCATGGTAACACAGGATCAGGCGGCGGGACCATCTTCGTGCAGATGGGCTGATCGGGCTGGTGCCGGCAGGCTTGACAGGCAGGCGGCTCATTCCTATAATGACAACGTGACACGGGGAATTAGCTCAGTCTGGGAGAGCGCTTGCTTCGCATGTAAGAGGTCGCCGGTTCGAGCCCGGTATTCTCCACCAAGGACCCCGGGCTGAATAGCCCGGGGTTTTGTTTTTCGTCACGCTGCATGACCAGCGTCCAGCTGAACGAGGAGGGTTTCAAATGAAACAACATTGTTTGCCACGAACCCGGCTGCATCTTTCTCGCATTTGCCTGGGGACGATGACGTTTGGCAGCCAGACTCCGGAGACTGAAAGTCTGGCCATCCTGGATGCCGCCATCGAGATGGGCATCAATTTCATTGACACGGCCAATGTGTACAACAGCGGCGAAAGCGAGCGCATCACGGGCAAAGGCATCAGGGGGCGGCGGGACAAGATCGTTCTGGCCACCAAGGTTCGTGGACGCATGGGCGAGGACAGCAACTGCGAAGGCTTGAGCCGGCGCAATATCCTGGCTTCGCTCGACGCCAGCCTGAAGCGGCTGGACACGGATTATGTCGACCTTTACTACCTGCACGCCCCGGATGATCTGACCGCGCTCGATGAGACTTTGGAGACGATGTCCGGGCTGGTCCAGCAAGGCCGGATCCGTTACATCGGGATCAGCAATTACGCAGCCTGGCAAATTGCCGACATCCTGGCCATCTGCGACAAGCGCGGCTATGTCGCGCCGGTGATGACCCAGAATGTCTACAATGTGCTGACCAGGGGCATCGAGGCCGAACTGGTGCCCTGCATCCAGGCGCACCCGCTGGGCCTGGCGATCTACAACCCACTCGCCGGCGGCCTGCTCAGCGGCAAGCACAAGCCCGGACAGCCGGAAAAAAACACCCGCTTCGCGCTTAACGCAACCTATGCGGACCGCTACTGGTCTGAGGAGAATTTCGCCGCCGTCGCCGCGCTGGAGGATCTGGCCGGGCAGGAAGGGCTCACGCTGCTGGCCCTGGCCCTCAAGTGGTGCGACGCCCAGCCGGCGGTCACCAGCATCATCCTGGGCGTCAGCCGCCTGGCGCAGCTGGAGCAGAATGTCGCCGCCCTGGAGGGCGAACCTCTGTCAGGGCAGGCTCTTGCGCGCTGCGATGAGCTCTGGGCCAGCCTGGCCGGCACGCGCTTCCGTTACAATCGATAAGACAAAAAAACATGGGAAAGTGATGGGACAAGACATGAAAAAGATCAGAATCGGGATCGTCGGAGCCGGCAACATCGCCCAGTCGGCACATCTGCCAGCTTACCGCACCTTGCAGGATCGCGCCGAAATCGTGGCTATTGCCGATTTGAACCGGCCGCGCGCCCAGGATGCCGCAGACAAATTTGGCATCCCGGCCGCGTTTGGCTCGGTCGAGGAAATGCTGGCAAACAGCGCGCTGGACATGGTCGATATCTGCGTCTGGAATGGCTCGCATGCCCCTGTGGCCATCGCCGCCGCCCAGGCCGGCAAAGCCATCCTGTGTGAGAAGCCGATGGCCGACTGCCTGGAGCACGCCCTGCAGATGGAGCGTGAGGTCAAAAAGGCCGGTGTTCCTTTCATGATGGCCATGGTCTCGCGTTTCGGCGGCGAGCAGCAGCTGCTGCACGACATGATCGAAGCCGGTGAGCTGGGCGACATCTATTACGCCAAGACCGCCTACATCCGTCGCCGCGGCACCCCGCTGGGCTGGTTCACAGACACGAAGAAATCCGGCGGCGGACCGGTCATCGACATCGGCGTGCATTGCATCGACCGCACCTGGTACCTGATGGGCAAACCCAAGCCTGTGCGCGTCAGCGCCAGTGTCTCGCGGCGCATCGGCAATTACCAGACCAAGGGCGTCAGCCGCTGGATCGCCTTGGACCGCGATGTGACGGCTTTCGACACCGAGGACTCCGCCGCGGCGATTATCCATTTCGAAAATGGCGCTTCCATGCTGGTCGAAGCCAGCTGGGCCATCAACGCCAAGCCAGACGCCTATACGCAGATCTGCGGCACCAAGGCCGGTGCGACGCTGGATCCGCTGGTGATCTACGGCGAGAACGAACAAGGCTATTTGACCGACAACCAGCCGACTGTCGCCAAGTACAACGGTTTCGAAGCCGAACTGGCCCACTTGATCGACTGCCTGCAGACCGGCAAGCCGCCGCTGGCGCCGATCGAGGACGGGATTACCGTGCAGCGGATGCTGCAGGGCATTTATGACTCCGCCAGCCTGGGCCGTGAAGTCTGCCTGGACTGACAGGACGAGGAGGCCGTCATGCGTGTATTTGCCCGTCAGGTTCTGCTGCCGTCCGGCTGGCAGCAGGACATGTGTGTTGAAATAACCGGTGATGTCATCAGCAACCTGTCCAGGTCGCCACAGGCGGATCATACGGTTGACCTGCTCGTGCCAGGCTTTTTCGATCTGCACAACCACGGCGGAGACGGCTACGATGCCGGCCAGCCGTCGCTGCCGGACTTGAGGCGTTTCCTGGACGCGATGTATGCCTGCGGGGTCACGGACATGCTGATGACGCTATCGACCGGCGATCCGGCCAAACTCAAGGCCGACTTCCAGTTTGTGCGCGAGGCCATGCGGCTGCAGCAGGAAGGTCGCCTGGGCGGAACGCACATCTGGGGCGTGCACCTGGAAGGCCCTTTTCTCAGCCCCAAACGGCCAGGCGCGATGGTCGCGTCGCAGCTGCTTGAGCCGGACATCGGCCGGTTCCGGACGCTGTTCGGTGCCCAGCTGGACCTGATCCGGCAAGTGACCCTGGCTCCGGAGCTGCCCGGTGCCGCAGCGCTGGCTGCCTGGCTCCTGAGCCAGGGCATCCGCGTGCAGGCCGGCCATACAGACGCGTCATATGAGGCAGCTTGTGAGGCGTTTAGCGCCGGGATCGATTCTGTCTGCCACACCTTCAACGCCAGCCGGGGCATCCATCACCGTGAACCAGGCGTTCTGACAGCCGCCCTGCTCGATCCGTCGGTTTACTGCGAAGCGATTTGCGATCTCAACCACCTGCATCCGGCGATCCTTCGTCTCATCTACCAGGCGAAAGGCCCAGGGCGCATGCTGCTTGTATCCGACTCCACCATGCCGACCCATTGTCCGGACGGCGTCTACCAGGCGGCCAACCATCCGGTCATCGTCACAAATGGCGTCAAGCGGACCCCGGAGGGCGCCCTGAGCGGCGGCAGCTGCTATCTTGACCAGGCGGTGCGCAACCTGGCGGCGCACCAGATCCCGCTGGCCGATGCCTTCACCATGGCCAGCCGGACCCCGGCTTCGCGCATGCGCATGGACCAGCTCGGATCGATCCGGATCGGCGGCCTGGCCCGTTTGGCGGGTTTCAACCGCGACCTGACCGCTGCCGTCACCATCAGCGGCGAAAACCAGGTTTTTGTTTCATGACGTGTTTTGCCGGTATCGATATCGGAGGCACCTCAGTCAAAATCGGTTTTTTCAATTCCGGCGGCAGATTGCTGCGCCGCGAAACCTTGCCGACAGTGATCGGCAACCCTGAAGTCCTGTCTGACCAGATCGCCGCCGTCGTCAGGCAGATGCCGGTGGCGCGGATCGGGGTCGGTACCGCCGGCGCGGTTGATCCCGAAGCCGGCCTGGTGACGGCCGGGAACCTGAAATGGCGTGCCGTTCCCCTGCGCCAGCTGCTGGAAGCGCGCACCGGCTGCCCTGTCCGGATCGATAACGATGCCCAGGCGGCCCTGCTGGCGGAATGGGTCAGCGGCGCCTGCCAGGGGGCCGGTAATGTCGTCTACCTGACGCTTGGCACCGGCATTGGCGGCGCCCTGATCCTGGATGGCAAGCCCTGGCGCGGCCACACCCACACGGCGGCCGAGCTGGGCCACATCATTACCCACGCCGACGGTCTGCCCTGCAGCTGCTCCCGGCGCGGCTGCTTTGAGATGTACGCCTCGGCCTCGGCCCTGACGCGGATGAGCGGCGGCCGCAGCGCCAGGGACGTGATCGCTGGCGCCGCCGGGCAGGAACCTGATATGGTCCGCATTTTTCAGGACTACCTGCATGAGCTGGGTATCGGCCTGGTGACGCTGATCGTGGTCTTCAACCCGGAAGTCATCGTTTTAGGTGGCGGGATCAGCGCCGCCGGCGACATCCTGCTGCAAGGCTGCCGCGCTGAAATCCGCCGCCAGTTTACCGACCGGCCCGGATATTTCCTTGGTGATATCCGCCTGGCGCGGCATGGTAATGACGCCGGCATGATCGGCGCCGCCGCTCTGGCCGCCGGCTGATCCGGCGTCTGGTGCAGCCGGGGTCCGATTCTGTTATAATCGGAACACACCCTGTCAGATGCCAAACTCAGGCCAGCCGGGCCGGTGCAGATGACCGATGAGGACTTTCGTGATGAAACGACACGCAATCGCACGACACCGACGCTTGATCTGGCCGATCCTGGTCGTCCTGATTGCCCTTGTTCTGCTGCCTTTTCCAGTCGCGGCCCGCTCTGAGCCGGTTGTCATCCAGCGTTATGACATCGTTGCCGAACTGCTGGACGGGGGTGCGATGCGGGTCACGGAGACCATCCGCTACCAGGTTTGCGCAGAAACGCGTGATCTGTTGTTCACGATCCCGAAGGGGCAGGACCAGAAGATTAGCCTGGAACGCATTGCGGTGGCGGATACCATCACCCGCATCGACCAGGCGTTGTTTATCGAAACTCTCCTGGCCGAGTCCAGCTCCGGCAAAGCCCAGGCCATGACCTATCATCTGGAGCAAACCGAAAGACAGCTGAACATCAACCTGCACTTGTTTTTGCGTGCCGGCTCATACCGGACGATCAGCTTGGTTTACCGCGTTGAGCCGGCTGTCTGGAAGCATCAGGGCACCGCCCTGCTGGAGCACTGCTTTTTCGCGCGGCCTGACGACATTCCGGTCGGTCAGGTCATGCTCAAGGTGGTTTTACCCCGGCCCGTTCCGACAAGCCTGATTTGGAGCCTGGCGTCAAGCCTGAGTACTTTTTCGACAACGGGCACCCGTTCCGATCAGCTGGTCTGGCAGCGCGACGGCCTGCCAGAGGGGCACTTTCTGCATGTGACCTGCCTGCTGCCCTCCGACCAGTTGACGCAGCTGCCGGAAGCACCTGTTGCGCTGACCGCCGCCCAACTGAAGGAAGAAGCCCGGCAGGCCGACCAGCTGCTGCACCGCCAGGCATCCTGGCGCAGCCTGGTCACCAGCGCAATCTTTATCCTGATCGCCATGGCAGCCTTGCTGCTTTTCATCGTCTATTGGTTTTTTGACCGCGAAGGCGCCATGCCGGACCGTCAGCGCCTCTTACGCGAACCGCCCTACGCCTGCTCGCCGGTCGTGCTCGCTTTGCTGCTGCGCAAGAAACGGCCAGCCCAGCTGATTATGACCGCGCTGCTCGATCTGGTGCGTCAGCGTTTTCTGTTGCTGGAGAACTCCAGCTTTGTGCGCACGGATAAAGAAGAGGACCCGTCCAGCCCATTGCTGGAAAGCGACCGCTTTCTGCTGCAGTGGCTGTTCAGCCAGCTGGCGGTCGATCGTGTTCTGACTGTCTCCCGCCTGCGCAGCTGTGCCCGCCAGGCAGACACGGCGGAAACGTTTCGCGCACAGTTGACGGAATATTTGGCTTTGCTGGATGGCGAGCTGGTTTCCCAAGGCTTGCTGGATCTGCATAAGTCGAGCCGCGGGCGGCTGATTGCCAGGCTGGCGGCCAGCGCTTATGCCGTGCTGGCGATCGCGACAGCGGTCTTTATGCAGCAGCCGCTGGCCTGGCTGTTGTTCTTGCCAGCGGCCGTCTTCCTGCTCTACAGCATGAATCTGCGCCGCCTGACCAACCGCGGCCGGGAGAAATATGCCGCGGGGCAAGCCCTGGCACGCTATCTGCGCCGTATCGGCCGTCTGCCGCCCTACCCGGATCAGGACAGGCAAAACCACCTGCTGCCCTATGCGATGGCACTTGGCTTTGTCCAGCCTTTCCTGGCGGACTTGCCCGCCATCTGGCAGGACAAGCCGATTCATGAAGAGCTGTCGTCATATGGCATCAGCCGCAAAAAATCGTTGCCGCTCAAAGATCAGGCCAAGCAGCTTTCGTCCGATTTACACCTGATGGAATCGATCTTGTCAGCCAGCCTGCTGCTGGTAGAACGCATCCAGTATTAGGGCGGCTCTAGCGGATCCGCCGGACCATAACCTGAAACAGGGATTGCCTGTCGTGCGTGCGGCTTTTGATCCGCCAAAACAGCAGCAAAATGAGCAGCCAGACCAAAGCGGCTGCGGCGAGCAGCTTGAGCAACCGGTAGTCGGGTGCGTCCGGCAAAGCGCCGGCGCCATAGATTGCCGTGACATCCCAGGGCACGTCCAGCGGCTCCAGCAGGCCGGTCCCGGGTGGCCGCCAGTTATGCTGCGCGTGCTCAGCCAGGGGGACAGGTTCGTGACGGTCGGGGAAAAAGACTTCAGCAGCCAGGTCAGATGCGTCTTCAGGCAGCAGGATGGCGGCGATGCTGCTCAGCGAATCAAGAGGGGCCGGCCGGCTGATCTCGTCAAAGGCATAGACCACCGCTTCGAGGGCAAGTTGAGCATAAGATGGCGGCAGTTCGGTCTCCATCAGGCTTATCTCCTGGTCCAGGCCGGCTGAGCGAGTCAGGGAAGAGCCGTCGGACCAAAGGAAGCGAACGGTATATCCGGCCAGCCGGATATTGTCCTCGGCCATTGGCCAGCGTACATGGACCGAACCCGACGCATCGCGTCGGATGGACGGCGTGGCACCGGCTGTCCAGCCAGGCTTGATCTGGTCGGGGATCTGAACAGATGTCAGCCGATTGCGGTTGACGACGGAAAAGGTGCCGAGCTGTCCCTTGTCACCGAGCCCGCTGGCAGCCAGCAAGCCCTTGCTGCTGTAGACCAGCGTATGGAAACCGCCGCAGGCCAGGGCGTCGAAAGGCAGAAAGATTTCGCTGACCTGGTCGTTGTAGCGGGCACTGACTGCTTGCGGCTGCGTCTGAAGGCGAGTATGGCCAAGGCCCAGCTGCCCGTAAGCGTTGTCCCCCCAGACCAGGAGGCGCTGCCGCGTTTTGTCCGGATCGTACACGGCTGCGGCCGCGTGCGCGTAACCTGCGCTGATCTGGCCGATCTGAGCGGGTTCGCCGCCCGTGTAGGTGCTCAAGTCAACCTGCCGCGGCAGCATCTGCATGGCATTGCCGGCGGGCATGCCGGCCAGACCGAGCTGCCCGGACGAATGGTCCCCCCAGGTATACAGACTGTCCTGGCCGTTCTGGCTGGTTACAGCCAGCACATGCTGGTAACCGGCCGCGACGGTGCGCACCTGCGCGAGCCCGACCACGGCAGCCGGCCTGGAGCGCGTCTGGACGGTGCCGTCGCCCAGCTGGCCGCGGCTGTTGTCGCCCCAGGCGTACAGCTGGCCGTCCTGGCGCAGGTAAAGGGAAAACTGGCCGCCGGCGGCGATGGCCGCGGCTTTTTCAAACACGATTTTCACCGGCGCTTTCTGCCGGTAACCGACCGTGCTGCCCTGGGTGTCCTTGATGGCTTCGCCATATGGTTCGCCCAGCTGAAAATGGCTGTTGTCGCCCCAGCCCCAGACGCTGCCGTCTTGGGCCAGCGCCAGGGAATGCAAAGAGCCGGCCGCAATCGACTTGACAGGCGGCAAGCCCGCAACGAGAACCGGCTTTTCCGACTGAATCGTCGTGCCGTCGCCCAGCTGGCCGAACGTGTTGCGCCCGACGGCATAGACAACGCCGCTGTCGGTCAGGATAAGCGTATGGCTGGCACCCAGGCTGACCGCAGCCGCTTTTCCCGCCAGAAGCAGGCGCCTGGGCGCGTCGACATAATCCTCGCCGGCAAACCCGAGCTGTCCGTAAGTGTTGTCACCCCAGAGCCACAGTGAACCATCCTGGAGAAGCATCGCGCTGTGACTGGAACCGGCGGCCAGCTGAACCGGGCGGATCATGTCCCCGGACGCTGTCTGTGCGCATACGGCAACGGGCCGCAGGAAAGCCAGGGCTATCAGCAGGCAGAGGGTCAGGGCCTTGTATCGAACGTAAAGGAAGCGGGTTGCGGCTATTGTGCGCATGGTAATACCATCCTTGGCATCATGATACACAAAAAGCAGGTGGCCGACAAGCACATGCGGGCCGGGCCAGGAAGCACCTGAAAGCACCTGAAATGATAAGAATCTGTCATATTCGCGTCCCGAACGCTATGTTATAATAATCTGGGTACGCATAACAGGCGCGAGCACATCCGCCCGCAAGGCGGACAGGGATGCCGGCCTGATGACAAAACAGGAGGCCACAGCATGGCAAAATCAAATAAAGCTGCTATTACCCGCATTGCCACGACCGTCACCGCGCGTTATTATCCAACAACCGGGGCAACCGATGGGTTTTACCTTGACGGCCGACTTTCCGGACGCCGGGAGCACCGGGCGGCGGATGTCACGCTGGACCGCGAAGAACGCGGCTTTTTCTACGCGGTCTTCGCCCATCTGACAGGCGGCGCAACGGATGACAGCGCTGTCAGCCCAGTGAAAAAACCGCTCGAGAAGATCATGACCGAGGTCAAACAGCCGGGACACAACATTGATGCCGAGATCAACGAGCTGGCAGAATGCGCCGTTTCTGTGGTGGGCCGCATCGCGCTCAAGCATGACGGCATGCGCCAGCCCTATTTCGCCGGTATCCTGGTCAGGGACTCTGAAATGGCGGCGGTCACGATGGGCAACGGATGCGCCTACCTCTACCGCGGGGATGTCCTCTATCCGCTGACATCGGATGATTACCCGCTCGAGGCCATCGACTATGCCGGCAAGCCGATCAGCGGGCTGGATGTCTACTGTGCCGGGGTTGCCGGAACCGTGCGTTATTCCAACATCGCCCAGCTGCAGATGGACGACTGCCTGATCACCTGCAACCGCGAGGTGATGGAAGCGCTCGGTCAGCGCGAGATTCTGCGCATGCTCTACGAGGCAGATGACCAGTCAGACGCGGCCGGCATGATCATCACGGCCGCAGCGGCCAAGCTGCCCGGCACCCCGATGCAGTTCATGATTGGCTTTGTCGAGAACATCACCAGCGCCGACCGCACAGCCAGACTTGGCATGACCCGCAGCCATGCCGATACAGCCGTCGTGGCCGGCGCGTCTGTCCCCGCGGCATTCCCGTCCCTCAACCGCAACCGCCCCCAGCCTGCCGCTGAACCGAAGAATCCTGTCGCGGACCTGCCCCATGAAGCCGAAGAGGCGGATCTGGACTTCATACCTCCCAGGAAAACAGAGCGCCCGGCGGCAGCGGCGCACCCCCAGCCCGTTCCCTACAAGCCGGCCAGCAGCCGGCTGCCGGAACAGGGCGAAGAAACGTTCGATGACGAAGACGACAGCTTCGGCGATGAGATTGACACGTACGGGAAAGGGCGGCGGATCGCCTTCTATGTGATTATCGCCGCGATCTGCGTGGCCTGCCTGTTCCTGATCTACAGCATGCTGTTCAAGGACAAGGACAAGCCGGGCACGACGACCACGACCCCGACGACACAGGCGACCGGCCAGGTAACGCCGGGTCAGACTTCGTCAGGAACGACCATCTCCAGCCAGACGACAAGTGGAAGCTCCTCGACGACGACCAGCGAAAGCACGACCACGACGACCACGACGACAGCCAGCGATCCCGGCATCATGACGACGCACACGGTCGTGGCCAATGACACGATCTGGGGTCTGGCCATGAAGTATTACGGAAATGGCGATTACGAACACATGAATCTGATTGCCGAAGCCAACGGCATGAAGCTGATCCGTGACGGTGATGATGTCAAGTTAGAGGGAAGCATCCGCGTCGGCGATGTGCTCAAGATCCCGAATAAGCCATAAGGCGGCCCTTCGCTTTCATCTGTTCAGCCATGTACCCGCCGCAGGACCTGCGGCGGGTATTTTTCTGCATCATCTGTCGCTACGGCTTGCATGAAATCCCGGATGACGTTATGATATGATTCTGTATAGCGTCTGACGCCGGAGCCGCAAGGCCAGCGATAAAGGGGGAACTGGTGCATGAGAATCCTGATTACGGAAAAAATAGCCGCGGATGCGGTCGCCTACCTGCGGGAGCAGGGCTTTGCTGTTGATGAGACGCTTGGCCTTAGCCAGACGGAGATCGAGCAGGCTGTCGTTTCTTACGATGCGCTGATCGTCCGCAGTGTCACGCAAGTCAACCGCAGTTTGCTCGCCCATGCCGAACAGCTCAAGGTGGTCGGACGCGCGGGTAACGGCACAGACAACATCGATGTGCCCGCCTGCACAGAAAAAGGCATCATCGTCGTCAACACGCCGGAGGCCAACATCATGGCGGCAGGTGAGCTGGCGGTCGGATTGGCTTTTGCCATTTTCCGCAACATCTGCCTGGCCAACTCAGCCGCACACCAGGATGACTTCCGGCGCGGCCGCATGATCGGCCATGAGCTGGAGGGCAAGGTGGCCGGTGTGATCGGCATGGGCCGGATCGGTTCGATCGTCGCCCGCAAACTCAGAGGAATCGGCATGACGGTGGTGGCCTATGACCCGTATATTCCCGCTGAGCGTTTCGACAAGCTGGGCGTGACCCGCTGCGATCACCTGGACGACCTGCTGCGCCAAGCGGACCTGATCACCCTGCACACCCCAAAAACCAAGGAAACCTACAACATGCTCGACAGCGACCGCCTGGCCCGCTGCAAACCAGGCGTTCGCATCGTCAACGCCGCGCGCGGCGGACTGGTCAACGAGGCTGCCCTTTGTGACGCCCTGAAGTCCGGCCAGGTCGCCGGTGCTGCCATCGACGTTCTGGACCAGGAGCCCAGTTACGATAAGAAACCGGGTGAACAGCAGTACCATAATGCCCTGCTGGATCTGCCCAACTGCATTATCACGCCCCACCTGGGCGCATCGACGCACGAAGCCAATGCCAATGTCGGCTCGACCGTCACCGAGCTGGTCGCCAGGGCTTTGCACGGCGAACTGGTCTGCGCGGTCAACATGCCGGCCGTCAGCGGCAGCCTGGCGGAGCTCAAGCCCTATCTCAGCCTGTGCGAGAAGCTGGGCGCCATCTACTACCAGGCCGAAACCGCCCGCATCAAGAAGGTCGAAATCATCTTTTCGGGCGAACTGGCAAGCAAGGAAACCAGTTTTCTGACCCTTTCTGTCCTCAAAGGCTTCCTGTCGACGATCACCAATGAACGGATCAGCTATGTCAACGTCAAGCAGAATCTGACCAACATGGGCGTTGAGGTCGTGGAAAGCAAGACGACCCACCTGGAAAAATACACCAACCTGGTGACTGTCCGCTTTTTCTCCGAAGAAAAGACCCTGTCGGTGTCGGGTACGGTTTTCGGCAAAGATACCGAGGTCCTGGTCGATTTTTTCGGCTATCACATGGACTTCGAGCTGTCGCCCTTCGTCCTGGCGATGCAGAACAACGACGTACCGGGCATTATCGGCCGCGTCGGCACGCTGCTCGGTCAGCAGGATATCAACATCGCCACCATGCACTGGAGCCGTAAAAAAGACAAGATGCGTGCTCAGAGCTTCCTGTCGATCGACTCGCCGGTCGACGAAAAAACACTGGACGCCCTGCGCGGCATCACCGGCGTGCTCAGGGTGTCTGTTCTGAATTTCAGCACGATCGGCAACTAACCTTAGTCAATTCAGCGCAAGAACATACAGCGAACCTTCGCGAAAGACGACAGTCCCGAGTTCCTGGAGCAGATCTTCACGCACCAGGCTCGGGCTGTTTTCCTGCAGGGGATCTGACTGGAAGCGGTTGCGTTCCAGGTCCCCGATGACGATATAGGCGATCTGGTACTGCTCAATCAGGTCACGGCGTTCTGCCTGGTTATCCGTGGTGTACAGGGCTGTGACATCGTTCTGGCGCGGCAGGACAAAGCTGGCATAGGCATTGGGATTGGCCTTGCTGGTCCGCCAGAGCCATTCATGCGTTTCCCAGCCCATGACCGTCGGGAGGCCGGTGAACGCGGAGATGCGCCCGTAGTCGGTGTAGCTTTCACCGAATGTTTCGAGAATCACCGGGTGGCCGGAAACCGTCTCGTTAAACCAGCGGATCGCCGCGGCATCCGGGGCCAGTTCGCCGTTGACCTGTCCGGGCAACTGGGCCGAATCCTTGCTCGCCAGGACTGCGGCGCCATCCAGCCCCTGGTAGCGGTTGCGCTCGAACGCGCCAAGCCATTGGCGCGTGGCGATGCCAGGATACCAGGCCGGCACAACCAGCAGCAGGACGAGAAAAGCGGCTGCCAGGCGCAGCGTGCTGCGCTGCGGCAGGCTGGCCAGCCGGACGATCGCATACGCCCAGACCAGCGACAGCAGCACAAAAGCCTGGTAGGTGAATTTGAACATCGTATTGGCCCGTTTGTAATCGCCGCTGTAGATGTCGACGACATAGACCAGCTCGGGCAGCGCGATCAGGGCGATTCCCCAGAACAGCAGCACCAGCACGAGCTTGTCAGCAGCCGTGAAGGGTTGAAGCATGCGGGCCAGCGGCCGGTTTTCGCTGCGAACATGGTCCGGAGGCGGCGGAAAGCGGCGCACGGGCGGACGCAGGTGCAGCGCCAGCAGAACGGCCAGGAACAGCAAACCGCTGGCCAGGTGCGGTCCCCACAGGACCAGCAGCTGCCACAGGGGCGTGGACTGGACGGTGCGGGCGATCGATTTGGCGATCGGTTCAAAGGAGAGGTTAAAGGGCAGCGCCAGGGCATGGGAGAGGAAGAACAGCCAGGAGACCTGGGCGCCGGTCAAGGTCAGCGCGTCGCCGCAGATCAGGGTCAAATAGCTGTTGACCGCCAATACGCCGGCAAAACCCAGCAGGGCCAGGACAGGGTGGCTGAGGGCCAGATAGGGAACCAGAAGCAGGCCGGCCTGCAGCAACAGCGTGATTACGCTGGCCGGCCGGATCCGGCTGCCGTACCCCTTGAGGTTGATTAGCAGCAGGACGAGCGCTGCGACCGCCAGGTAGATGGCGAAATCCCAATAGTTGCCCATCATGAAGATGGCCAGCAGCAGGGCGACCAGCCCGACCAGGCCATCGCCCGCCACGTCTTTCAGGCGCTGCCAGACCCCCTGCAGCTCCTGGCGGTGCCAGGTGCTGTCGTCGCTGTCGGCCAGCCGGTCCTGGATCTCCCGACAGCTGGCGGCGGATCGCAGCAGGCGGGCACGCCCGATCAGGACGGTCATCAGGATGACCAGCGCCAGCACGAACGTGAGGTTGATCACGTGGGCGTGCAGGTCGGCGACCAGGAATGAATAGAAAGGGAATTCATGGATGGTTTTGTCGGTCGTGTCGGGGTTGTACCCAATGAAGCGGGTCGCGTCGGCAAACCAGTAGGCCTTGTCGGCAATACCCCCGGCCCAGCCGCGCTGCAGCGCCCAGCGCATCAGGGCTTTGCCCGGCGATCCGTCTGCGTAAAGGAACGCGTGCCCGTTGCCGGCCACACTGATCAGGGCGGAAGCGATCAGGCCGGCCACGGTCGCCCAGACCGGGGCCGACGAGCGGCTCTCCTGGCGCAGGAGCAGGAACAGGCGGCTGCCGGCCGAGTAGGCCAATACCGCCGTCATGGCAAAGGTGGTGGCCATCCCCAGGTTATAGGCGATTTCCGGGCGAATGCCGGTCAGTTTGGCCAGGTATGTGTAGACATATTGGCCGAAGTAGTAGTAATTGATGCTGCCGCCGGCAAACCACATGTCCGGGGCCGGCAGCCAGCGCGTGCGCCAGAGGCTGTTCATCAGGCCCAGGTCCATGAATTTCTCAAGGCTGTCCAGTTCTGGCTTGAGACCGCGGGCGAAACTCCACAGAATCAGGGCCGACAGGAAGAAAAACTCGGCGGCAACCAGCTTTCGGACGCTGGACGGCTGACGCAGGTATGCCGCAGCCGTCTGCCAGCCGCGGCGCCAGACCCATGCCGCGGCGCCTGCAAGGAGCAGGACGGCAACAATGGCCCAGCGGGCAAAGGGGAGCAGGTGTGTAAACGACAACGTCCAGACAACCCAGGCGGGGACGGCCAGGCCCACCGCTTTCGCCAACAGGTAACCGCCGTCGCCATCCGGCAGCAGCCGGCAGACAACCGGCCAGACCAGCCAGCCGGGAATGCTGAGTGCCAGCCACCAGCCCAGGATGCGGCCTGCGTCCTGGGGCATCAGCCAGAACGGACAAGCCAGCAGCGGCAGGAGCAGCAGCCACAAGGCATGCGGAGCGCCAAGCAGTTTCTGCCCAAGCCGGCTCATCGGTCAGCCTCCCGGGCGGGCTCATCCAGAAAGGGGCAGTGCTGGCCAGGGTCTGCGGCGCCTCGCTCCTGGTCGTCACGCAAAACCGACCGCGCCGCGTCCAGCCCGAGCCTGACCGCGTAGTTCATGCCGCGGTCTTCGGGGTAGATCTGCGCCATGCCGGCCAGCTTGACACCGGGCCAGGGTGTATCCATGGCCGGCATCTGACGGGAATAGCCCCGCCCGATGACCGGCTGGGCACAACGGGTACGCTGCAATCGCCAGTCGATGACCCCGGCTGAATGGAAGTGGGGGAAGAGCTTGCTCAGCCCCTGGATGAAATGGCGGTAGATCTCACCGTCGGACTGGGTCCAGACCGGGTCGGAGATGTCAAGGTAGCGCGACAGGTAGACGATGTGCCCGTTGTAGCCGCGCGGACCGACCAGATTCGTGTGCTCGACCACGACGACAAAGGGCAGGCTGTCGCAGACGGTGGTCCAGTAGTGCGGCGACAGGCTGTCCCTGAGCCGCAGCACGAGGCACAAGTTGCCCTTGTAGGAAAGCCGGTTGACCTGGCGCAGATAGGTTTCCGGCCAGTTGAAGCTGGTGGTCATGCCGGCAAACTGGCGGCCGGATACCGTCGCGACGACGGCATTGGCCTCGACCTGGACGGTTGCGCAGTTCTCCAGGATGCACGAGACCGCAAAACGGCGCGGCGTGTCCGACACCTGGCTGATGTTCATGGCGGTATGACCGGTCAGGATCTGGCCGCCCTGGCCGGTGATGCGCGTGACCAATTCATCGACCATCAGGCCGAAGCTGCCGTCGAGGTAGCCCAGCATTTCAGCGCCCGCTTTGCGGCTGCGCGAATGGCCGCGCAACTTGAACTTGTTCCAGATCCAGACCGCGGACACCGTATCCGCATCGTTGTCGAACTTGGCCCGCAGGAGCGGCTGCCACAGCTTCCGGTAGGCGTCGCGTCCGCAGTTTCGGATCAGCCACTGGGCAGCTGTTTCGGTTTCCAGCTTCTCCCAGTCCTTGAGCCGGCCGGCCCGGAGCACAGCCAAACCGGTCCGGAAGCGCTGCCCGAACGGCATGATCGGCAGCCGCAGCAAATCGAGCGGGGATGAAAACGGATGCAGCTTGCCATCGGCGAAGAGCGCGTCACCCGGCTTGAACCAGTTCAGCCGGTCGGCCAGGCCAAGCGTGTCGAGCAGGCGCACAATCAGCTGGTCGTGCGTAAAGATGTGGTGATAGATATACTCGATGCGCTCGGTACCGACCGGGAAAGACGCGATCATGCCGCCCGGCGCACGCGTGGATTCGATCAGAACCACGTCGTAGCCGGCCGACTGCAGGGCGCAGGCCGTTACCAGACCGGTCAGACCGGCCCCGATGATGCAGACACGCTGCCGGACAGGTTGGTCAGACATGGCGCGGACACTCCTCCCCGGTCAAATCAGCGGATCCGTCGGCATTCCATGTAATAGCGCTTTTCATGTGCTTCTCCCATTGAGAATGTCTTGCGGGGCAAAATGCCGTCGCGGGCAATCGTGGGGAAAAAGTCCGCCTTGTCCAGGGCGGGCAAGACCAGGCCGAGTTGGCCTTGTCCGGCCAGCCTTCTGACTTCGTCCAGGCCATGGATGTAGTCGACCCGGACACCGTGCGTACCGGAAAGGTCATCCAGAAACGGCTGGAGCAGGGCCGCTGCGAGGCTGTCGCGGGGATGGGTGAACACCAGGCGGCAGGCCTGGCCTGAAGCCAGGACCGGAATCGACAACGGCCAGTCTTGCGCCGCCTCCGGTTCGGTCACGACGCGAAAGCCCTGCCCGTTAAACCAGGCGCCGGCCAGGCCCAGGAAATCGTCAAGGCCGATGCCGTCCAGGGTTCTGTGGATCGGCTCGAATGCCAGTCCGTCGTCATGCAGGTTGATCACTTCGGCCAGGGCGTAGCGGGCCGGATGGTCCGGGCCTGCTTGTTCCCGAACGCGATCCCAGTGGGCTTTGGCGGTGGCCAGCGAATGGTTGCCGTCGCCGACGGCCAGCATCAGGTTGTTTTCAATGACGCGGGGCAGTTCGGCCAGCGCCTGCAACGCCCGCCCGAGCGCCGGGTCGGCTGCGGGGAAAAACCAGCCGCGGACCGATCCGCCGCCCTGCATGAAACCGGTTTCATAGCACGGGGCCTGACCTGCCGTGCGGACCGCCTGGAACAGCGGTTCGATGACCTGGCGCGCCGGATCGTCGATCAGCAATTGGATATGCGGCAGCTCCAGGGCGGCATCGCGCCGGATCTGCGCGCGCGGTGGGATTCGCTCGATGACGGTGCCTTCCGTAGCCCGGATCAGCTGCCGGTTGCCGGGCGTGAAATCGTAATGCTCAAGATCGACCGCAACCACCAGCCCCAGGCGGCTGGCATGTTCGGGTGTCCGCCGGTCCACCAGGACACAGCCTGGCTCCAGTTCGCGCAGCAGGCCGTCGGCCAGGTAACGGGCCATGGTCTTGTTGATGGCCGTGATCCGCGCGGTCAGCGGCAGCTCGTCGGGATGCTCGAGGTAATACTCCGGCAGCACCAGGTGCAGCGTCGAAGGGCTGCCGGCGACGATCTGCGCGGTTTTCTGCCAGTATTCCAGGTTGGCGGTGTGCTGGTCGCAGGCGATGACCGACCAGCGGTAAAGGTCGATCTGCGGTGCGGGCAGCAGGATTCTGGGGATGAGGAGACCAGGAGGAGCGACGGGCAAGCCATACGGCCCCTTCTGGGTCATTGTTTTTGCTGGCATATCGGATCCTTTCCCAAAAACAGGCTGGTTTCAAAACACAACCAGACATTATCCGATTTCCTATTCTATCACAGAAACAAGGCGGACGCATCGCCTGCGCCGTCCCCGACCTGCTCATTTTGCTTGTTCATTTGGCTTATTTCGTGTAGAATTTGACCATCGTGAACCCTATGAAGGAGTGTCTTGGCCATGCAACCAGAAAGCCTGAATACCATCCGGGAAAAATACCTGGCCTTTTTCGAATCAAAAGGTCATCTGCGTCTGCCCAGCTATTCGCTGGTGCCGCGCAACGACCCATCCATTTTGCTGATCAACGCCGGGATGACGCCGCTCAAGCCCTATTTCACTGGTAAAGCTGTCCCGCCGGCCCCGCGGGTGACGACCTGCCAGAAATGCATCCGGACGCCCGACATCGAACGGGTTGGCAAGACATCCCGGCATGGCACGTATTTTGAGATGCTGGGCAATTTTTC
>LSQX01341086.1_pt1 | contig 31632 bp, 30 predicted proteins | sample 654561 | NCBI WGS metagenome assembly LSQX01 (sample SAMN04489861, study PRJNA283612) | anaerobic digester metagenome | isolation source: 4 biogas reactors fed with cattle manure at either 37C or 55C with and... | place: Denmark: Kongens Lyngby | collected 2014 | reverse complement strand
TTGTTGGTTCCATAGGTGATATCGCTCAGATAGGCCTGTTTTCTTTCCGCATTGCTCAGGCCGTGTACGATTAAACCCACCGTAAGCCCGCAGTAGTTATAAACCGGGGCCATCCAGTTGGCATCACGACTGGCCAGGTAATCGTTGACGGTCACGATATGCACCCCTTTGCCCTCCAGGGCATTGAGGTAGGCCGGCAGGGTGGCCACCAGGGTTTTGCCTTCCCCGGTCTTCATCTCCGCGATGCGGCCATCATGCAAAACCATGCCACCGATGAGCTGCACATCGAAATGGCGCATGCCCAGGGTACGCCGCGCCGCTTCCCTCACCAGGGCAAAGGCTTCCGGCAGAATATCATTTAAGCTTTCGCCATTCTCCAAGCGCTGTTTGAATTCTTGGGTTTTAGCGGGAAAAGCCGCTTCCGGCAGGGCTGTCATCTGCGGCTCCAGCCGGTTGATTATCTCTACGGTTTTGCTGTACTTGCGTATTTCTTTCTCATTATCATCCAGAAGCTTCTTGAGAAAACCTTTTATCATCAGCCAAATACCTCACTTCAAAAAAAAGGAACCATACGGTTCCTCATTCAAGGGCACTCGATGTTTATATAGTAGCACTCTGCCGCCCCACGGGCAACTAATCAAACCAGGGCTCTATCAGGCCGTAATTACAGTCTTTGCGCTTGTAGACCACATTGACCTCCTCAGTTTTGGAATTGAAAAAGACAAAAAAGTTATGTCCCAGCAGATTCATCTGCATTATGGCTTCTTCCTCATCCATAGGCTTCAGGGCAAACCGCTTGGTGCGCACGATTTTAAACTGTTCTCCCGGGGCGTTATTTCCCGCCGGATTCTCCATCATGGCTTTCTTCAGGCCAGAAGCGCGGTGGCTTTTGATCAGTCTGGTTTTGTATTTATCCAGCTGTTTTTCCAGTTTTTCCTCCACCAGGTCGATGGAACTGTACATATCCTCGCTGGTTTCCTCCCCGCGCAGGATCATCCCGTTTAAGGGAATGGTCACCTCCACTTTGTGACGCTCGCCTTCTATCGACATAGCAACCTGGGCATCACGACTGTCATCAAAATACTTCTCCAACTTGGAAAGCCGCTTGGTGGTATACTCTTTGAGGGCGTCGGTTACTTCGATGTTTTTTCCTCGGATTTCGAACCTCATTCAACCACTCCTTTCCCGTTGTTACATCTATTGTACAATGGGCCTATTATTTTCACCAGTATATTGTCTATACTTTAGTTGTATACAACTGGGCGGCGAATATCCATAAATTAGAGAAAAAATAAACCGGGCATGATGCCCGGTTGGGAGTCTATTATAAAGCTGCCTGCCTTTGTTCCTGGAAGCACTGCAAGCAGTACACAGGCCTGTTTTCCACCGGCTTAAAGGGAACTTGGGTCTCAATTCCGCATTTAGCGCATGTGGCGTCAAACATCTCTCGGTTCTTGCCGTTGCGGGAATTTCTGCGCTGCATCCTGCATTCCCGGCAGCGCTTGGGCTGGTTTTCAAATCCCTTCTGATGATAGAACTCCTGCTCACCAGCAGAGAACACAAACTCCTGCCCACAATCCTCGCATATTAGGTTTTTGTCCTCAAACATGTGTAGAATCCCTCGCTTTTACTTTTTGATTGGTTTCGGAACGAGCATACTTCTTGACCCAGCATACTTAACAATCCGTAAAGCCTATTATATATGTTAGCAGTTAAAAAGGCAAGGAAAGCTCGATGCTCCTGGCTGCGGACAGGAAACCTGATGGGGCTTAATAGGCCTGCCCAGAAAAATGGGCTCTGGGATTAACCAGAGCCCGAGCTTTGGGGAGTTTAAATGTTATCTGAGCAACTGCAGCACATCTTGCGCTGCCAGTTGGCCTGAGCCAGCATGGCGGGTAGCAGCCTGTTTAAGGTTTTCATCCTGGTAAATGCATCTCCTTGTTCATGTCCAGGTCGCAGATGCGAAATTAAGCGGAATTAAGGTTGTACGAGGTACTCCCAGGTTGACGATGGTACGTTCCAAGCAGTTAAGCACGGCACCCCATATGGGCGGGATGTTGTCAATACTGCTGATAACCTGCCTGGTTTAGGTGATCCGCCTGCTTTTACCCTTTTCCCATATGGCTTTAAATAATATATCGACATTTATTCGGGAAATATTTACTATTTTCCCGAATAATTTAGTCCTTTAGTATATATTTGATTTCTACAGACTTCATGAACTGTGCTCTACAGTCAATCCAGCATCGGGGCTAAATGCGAATCAAAAGCGGGTGCCCTCACCACCCGCCCCGCACATATTCGTGGTTAAATTAACCGGGAGTGCATATACTTCCGGGACCGCCTCGAACTGAGCCGATCTGCCGGTACTGCAAGCAAAGAAGCAATCAACGGGGATAGTTTATTGAGAACGGCACGAACTCGCGTTGAGTAAAAACGATTATATGATAATTAACGGGCAGTATCCTCTATTCGGGCTTTATAAAGCTCATCCAGCAATTGCTGCTGTTCCGTCCCTGATTTTGTACCAGCGGCCTGCAGATTGGCGGACGCGACGGCCTGATAGATTTCCTGGCGATACACCCCGACCTCCACCGGGGCATCGATGCCGATCTGGATGTAATCCCCCTGCACGTCAATTACTGTAATCAGTATATCATCACCTATACAGATGCTCTGTCCCTTTTTGCGATTAAATACCAGCATGTTATCTCACCCCCTGAATGGGGCCTAAGATTGATTCTTCGAATAACGGGTATTTGCTATGATACCTTAATAGCCGGGGAATATACTGCATCCCCACCTGCCGGTCGAAGTTTATGATCACGGGTGCCATTAAATTGGCGGTGGTTTCGGCACATATCTCGGGTACAGTCAAAACCGCAAAAACATTGAGGTAAGCTTCACTGCCGACATTGATTTTCAGGCGTTGCAGGTCCCGGTCATTGAGCTCAATCTCATAGGCAGGGAAAAATGTAAATATATCTGCAAGAATAAAACAGAGTTGCTCATTGTTCACTGCTTGCAAATAGAAAAAAGGCGAGTCGGCTGCAAAAGGAATGATGACAAATTGCCGCTCCTCTTCAAAAGCCGGCAGGCCTTGCGGGAAACAGACAGTTTGATCGCCCTCGATTTCAATCTCTCCCAGGTACTTGCTCCTGATCTTTATAAAATTCACCTTTAAGTGTTCCTCCCCATTCACCTGGCTAAAATAATTGCGTTATTTAATATATCGTGCTCGACCCGCTGTAATCTTGATAGCAAACTATGTATCCGACCGCACTAACCGCTTATACAGCCCGGGATCCGGTCCGGCCTGGGTCTGGGGTTGTACCAGGCATAAAAAAGGCATCCTCCCATTGCTCCAATTCCGCAATGGCGATGCCCTCTTTACAGATTAAGCTATGCAATTCTTTAATACTTTTCTAAAAACCAGGTTTTTGGCAAGACCAGTTCAAGCTTTTAAACCGCCTGAGCAACCTGCAGTTATACCTGCTTAAGACATTGATTTATTAAGAAAGCTGCCTGCTAAACGAGATTATCCACTAGGACACGCTGTATCATCTTCTCCGCTATCTCATGGTCGGTTACCTTATAGCTCCCGGTGGAGATGCTTTGCTGCAGAGTGATCACTCTATCTAAACGTATATCATCGATCTGTTTGACTGCCAGCAGGGCTTTTTGTTTGAGCCGACCGGCCTTTGCAAGCCTTAATTTATCTTGTTTTTTGGCCGCGCTTTGACGTTGCCTGCCTGCTGCAGTTGATCTATAGTCACGCGCATAAATCCTGAGAATGATTTGTACCTGGGACTTCGATATGATCATATTTTGCACCTCAAACTTCGATCTATTCTTAAAATCGTAAAAAACCCGCTTATCTTAACCCTGGAAATGAGCTTCTATCAATATAATACTACATCTTTATGCCTGTAGCCCATTTTTTTAACTGCTTTTGTTAAGCTTATTCATGCTGCTTGCTCGGCTCTTTTCCTTACGTTCAAAATCCTTTGCCAGTCGCCCAGGTTATCACGCACACCCGTTCAGCCCCGGCTCGCAACAAGCTGCGCGTGCACTCCCGGGCTGTCGACCCGGTAGTATATACATCGTCGACCAGCAGGATTTTCTTTCCTTTTATCCGCTGCGGGTCACTCACCTTAAAAGCACAAAGCAGGTTCTTTTCGCGTTCCTCTCTGGTCAATTCCCGCTGCGCCGGGGTTTCTTTAACCCGCACCAAGAGGTTGCCGTTCATCGGCAGCTTTAAATGCCGGGCAATGTGCCTGGCCAAGAGCTCGGTCTGGTTAAAACCGCGCTGGGTTAAGCTGCCCAAAGAGGCAGGAACAGGAATAATCAGATCAATCGGCCAGAAGCGGGGCTCATTTTTTACCACTTCGGCCATCCATCGCCCCATATGCCCGGCCACGTATTTGCGCCCCAAAAATTTTAAAACCTTAATGGCAATCCGGTAGCCGTCTTTATCATACGGGCCTACAGCCCGGGCTATGTGAAAATCAGGGGGATTGGTCCGACAATCCTGACATAGCTTTTGTTCGGTTTCCAAATACTTACCGCATACATCACAAATCGGCAGGCAGGTTTGGGATGCTTGCATCTCCTGGGCACATTCGAGGCACCAGGGACGTCTGCTGCTGAACCTTCCCGGTGTTCTGCACACACAGCATACATTTTCAGGAAAAAGAATGTCCACTAAAAAATTTAACACCAAACCCCCCCTCCTTTCCAACCAAACATAGAAATAAAGCCGTATGGCTATTCAGCCCACGGCCGGGCATATATTAATCATAATACAGCTTTATTGGAAATTGTATGGTTAAATGAACTTCCGGAAAATACCGCAGTCTACATTATGAAGAGGGATTCTCCTGGCAAATCCAGATGAGCTGGCAGGAAAAAAACCGACCGTTCTCCTTTTCTGCGGCCGGTTTAATCTTTTCGTAACGGCGACCCCTTTTGCATCGTCTGCCCCCCTGTATGCTGCCTATGATCAAAGCCGCCATAATAACCACCCAAACAGAAAACACCAGCAGTTTTAAGAAGAAAGCCATTTTACATAACCTCCTTCAAGCCTGTTGGTACATAATATGCTATCTGGAGGCTGAATAATTCCTGCTATTGCTAGGCCTGGTCCTCTTCATAGGCCACTATGTCGTTTTTTAGGGCATAAACGGCCGCTTGCGTACGGTCTTTGACATTTAATTTGCGGAAAATACTGGTTAAATGATTTTTCACGGTTTTTTCGCTGATGAACAGGGTATCTGCCATATCTTTATTAGAACTGCCTTTAACCAGCAAAGCCAGAACATCTTTTTCCCGTTTGGTAAGCTTGACTTCGTCTTCTTTCTTCTCATTGCGGGTCAATTCTTTTACCAGGCGGTTGGCCACCCGGGGATGGATTATGATTTCACCGTTCCTGACCCGGTGAATGGTATCGATCAGTTCGTTGCCCGCCACATCCTTGAGAACATAGGCTGATACCCCGGCCCTGACCATTTCCACAACTTCTTCGTCCTCATAAATCGTCAGGGCGATGATGTGAATGGCGGGAAACTCTCTTTTTATGACCTGTGTGGCTGTAATGCCGTTGGTGCCGGGCATATTGACATCCATTAAGATAATATCCGGCTTTTCTTTGCGGGCTATGTTGATAGCACCCTGCCCGTCACCTACTTCAGTAATCACGTCAATGCTATCATCCAATTCCAGGAGCTTGCGCAAACCTTCCCTGACCAATACATGATCATCCGCTATGACAACCCTTATTTTGTCCATTTTTGACATCTCCCTCCAGCGGCACGGTTATGATTACCTGTGTTCCCTTGGCAGGCACCGAGATTATCTTTACCTCACCGCCCAGCAATTCCACTCTTTCCTTCATACCGATTATTCCATAATGTTCGGATTTGGCTGCGGTTCTATCCACATCAAAGCCGCGGCCTTCATCCTCTATCACCAGTGCCAGGCTTTGCCCTTTATCTTCCAATTTGACCAGGGCCTGGTTGGTCCCGGAATGCTTGCGCACGTTGCTGATGGCCTCCTGAACCACACGAAACAGGGCGATTTGCAGCGACTTATCATATTTCTTTTTCTCGCCCCCAACCACGAAGTGAATATGCATATCGTATTTGGCCTCATAATCCTTGAAAAAATCGCTCAGTGCGGCGCAAAAGTCATCCGCCTGAAGCTGCGCAGGTCTCAGGTCAAACATAATACGCCTGATCTCGCTCAGGCTCGCCGCGAGCATCTGCTTAATGTTCTCCATCTCTTCCAAAATGCGGTTAATATGGGTTTTGCCCAGACTTTGCAGCAAATCCAGGCGGATCATCATTCCCGCCAGGTTTTGCGCCGGGCCGTCATGCAGATCACGGGCAATTTTACGTCTTTCAGCTTCTTGTGATTCTATAATCCGAACACCCATCTGCTTGTTCCGGCAGGAGTCCATGATGGTCACGCTTATATTGTCGATATTCCCCTGAAGAATCTTTAAGGCCAAACTGGTGGAATCAAGAAAACTTTCCGCCTTTTGACTGATAGCCTGGAATTCATCGACCTGGCGGGTAAGTTCTTCTACCCGCTCGGCTTTAAGCCTGAGTTCTTCCAGCTCTGCTTGCAGGCGTAAAGATTGCTGGCGGCTCTTTTCCAGAATATTAAAAATATCACCACGGCTTTGCTCCATGGTGTTTATTAGCTGAAGAAGAATTAAATCGAGTTGCTTCTTTAATCCCAAATTGCCACTGTCAATAGAACTTTCGTCATTATTCATATAAATTCCTCTTCTTACTTATTCTATTATATATTATCGTGAAATTATGAACAGACTTAATAATCTATTTCCAGAGCCTCACAGATCTCTTTCTCGATCGCTTCCATAGTCGTTAAATCAGGGCTTTCGGTGTATATGCGCAGAAGCGGCTCGGTGTCGGAAAAGCGCGCCAGCAGCCAGCTGTTGTCGGCCAGTTCCCATCGCATCCCGGCTTGATCGCTTATCGACAGCACCTTTAGTCCTGCTATGGTCCTGGGACGAAAAGCGGATAAACGCTCTCTTAATTGGGTTTCTCTGCCCGGACTGAACCTTATGTCCTGGCGGCGATTGACCAATTGCCCGTAGTCCCGGTAAAGCTGTTCAATAAGCTCAGAGAAGGTTTTGCCGCTATAAGCCATCATCTCCACAGCCAGAATGCAGGCCAGGATGCCGTCCTTCTCCGGAACATGCCCCCACACGCTTACCCCGCCGCTCTCTTCACCGCCCAAAAGCCCGTTGTATTCGCGCAGGGCCTGGCTGACATATTTGAATCCCACCGGGGTTTCAATAACCTGGAGACCATTCATTTGGGCGATGCGATCCAGCAGGCGGGTAGTAGCTACAGTGCGCACTACCGGGCCCCTGACTGTTCTGGTAGCAAGCAAGTGATGCAACAAGAGGGAGATAAACTGGTTGCCGCTTATGAATCGGCCTTCATGGTCAACCAGGCCAAAACGATCGGCATCCCCGTCCAGGGCCAACCCTATCCCCGCGTTATAGCTGATCACCGCCCGGCGCAGATCGCTTAGATTCCGCTCTACCGGTTCAGGAACAGTATTGCCGAACAACACGTCCCGATGGCTGTGGATGGCCTTCACTTCAATGCCCAGCCCGGTCAAATAGTTTTCCAAAAATCCTATTCCGGCCCCATACATCGGATCTATAACCACTTTGAGATGGGCTGCTTTAATATAATCCCGCTGCACAATCTTGTCCAGGTGATTGAAGTAAGCCTTTTCCATTTCAATCTCATCAATCAGATCCAAATGCACTGCATCCTTAAGGTCTATTTCATAGACTTTGGCCCCTTCAGCCACGCGCTGGATCTCGCTTTCGATAGCCTGGGTCTCCTCCGGAGTGGCAGGCCCGGCATAGGCGGGGATAAACTTAACCCCGTTGTAGTAAGCCGGGTTGTGGCTGGCGGTTATCACTATGCCTCCATCGCATTGCAGGTGACGCACGGCAAAAGCCACCAGGGGGGTAGGTGCGGAGTTTTTCAGCAGGTGAACCTTGATCCCGTTACCGGCCAGTATACTGGCGCATTCCTGAGCAAACTCGGACGACATAAAGCGGTTGTCAAAGCCTATCACCACGCTTTTGCCCAGACCGCTGCCGCTATTTATATAAGAGGCTATTCCCTGGGCCACTATGCGCAGATTGGCATAGGTGAAATCCCGGGCGATAATTGCTCGCCAACCGTCGGTTCCAAAACGTATTGATGCCATTATTCCCCTCCTCAATAAGGCCTGAGCTTATTCCTCTAAAGATATCATTTAAGCGGTTAAAATCTTTATGGAACTGGTAATTTTATGACTGCTAATTCAGGTTCAGCCCTGTGCCCCGATGCGAACATAAAGAAAGCTGATTAATTCCCGCACAATCCTGCGGGCTGCTTTGCCGTCTCCATAAGGATTGATAGCCCGGGCCATCTTGTCGTATTCACGTGGATCGGATAACAGCTTTTTGGTCTCTTCATATATTTTACGACGGTTGGTGCCAACCAGTTTGACCGTACCTGCGATCACGGCTTCGGGACGCTCGGTGGTATCGCGCAAAACCAGCACCGGTTTGCCCAGAGCCGGGGCTTCTTCCTGCAATCCGCCCGAGTCGGTAATAACCAGGTAGGACTTATTCATCAGGTGGGCAAAGGGTTCGTAATCCAGGGGATCCAGGAGGTGTATACGGGGGTGCCCGGACAGCATCTCCTCGGCTATGCTGCGAACAATGGGGTTACGATGCACAGGGAAAACCACTGCGATATCGGGAAACTCCTCTACCAGCTCCAGCAATGCCCGGTAGATTTCGCGCATCCTCTCGCCCCAGTTTTCCCGGCGATGAGTGGTAACCAAAAGCATCCGCTTGGTCATGTCTATGCCCGCAAATTCCGGGCCAAATTCATAATCGTCCCTGATAATGCTCAGCAAGGCATCAATGACGGTATTCCCGGTCACCCAGATTTTGAACTCAGCAGTGGCCTCGGCCAAGAGGTTTTCGCGCGAGGTGTCAGTGGGCGCGAAGTGCAGCTCGGCCAGGCGACCGGTCAGGGTACGGTTCATCTCTTCCGGATAAGGCGAGTATTTGTTGCGGGTACGCAAGCCGGCTTCTACATGTGCTACCGGAATGCGCATATAAAAAGCGGCCAACGATGCTGCCAGGGTAGTGGTAGTATCCCCATGCACTATAACCAGATCCGGCTTTTCTGCTTCCAGGACCTCTTTCAAGCCATTCAAAGCCCCGGTGGTGATACTGAACAGATCCTGTTGGTTTTCCATCAGGTTAAGGTCATGATCAGGCTGTATTTCAAACAAACGCAAAACCTGGTCCAACATCTCCCGGTGCTGTGCGGTTACGGTCACTACTGTATTAATATCCGGCACCTTTTGTAATTCTTTGATCACCGGGGCCATTTTGATAGCCTCCGGACGGGTGCCGAATACAACCATGACTTTGCCTAAATACACAATGATTCCTCCTGTACCCTCAAATGTGATAAGCGATTGCAATCTATTTCTTCAGGGTTGAAACCGGCGCAATAGCGGTAATCTTGAAAACCAGGCAATTTTTGAGCGGGAACTTGCTGTATGGGGTTTGAGCAAGCTTGCGCTGCATGCGTTCAAAATATTCGCCGCTGGTAGTATCATCCTCCAGTTCTACGTAAACCCTAATGCCGTCTTTGGTCTGCTTGGACTCATCAGTTACTAAAACCAGGAATACCCCTTTCCCGGTCTGCTTTAAGTTGGCATAGGTACGATCAGCGCCAAAGCGCGCACAGATGATGCGATTATCATCGATCATCTCCAAAACCGTCAAAACCGCCACGTTGACATTATAGTCCTCATCAACCGTACTCAACGTGGTGGAAATCAAATTGGCGTTTAACAGTTCGCGGGCTTTTTCCACTAAATCTTTTGGCAAATGCCACACCTCCTGGCTTGGTTATTGACTAGCATCATAGTAATACATTACCAGAACCAAGTCAAAAACAAGCCATAGCGAACGGGAGCGGGGCTGTTGCCAACCCCGCTCCCGTTTTCCGGTCCGCCTATTTCTTGTTGTGACAAGGGGACGGTTCTGTTGTCACACCCTTGTCACACGGTGCGCTCATTTCTTGATACCGTTTATGATAGCACTGGTGATCTGTGCAGCTAGCTGCTGCGGGTCGAATTCCTCCTCACTCATAACCACACAGCCGGCGAAATAGGGGATCAAGGCGCATATCATGCGGCTGATCAGCCCGGCATCCAGGTCATCTCGCAATTCGCCCCGCTTTATGTCTTTTTCTATCAGGTCTTGCAACTGCTGCTCCTTTTCGGCCTTTATCTTCAGGGTCCAGGCCATCAACTCCTGATCAATAGTATCTGCCTCAAGGAAGCTGACCCGGGTCAGCTGGCGGTTTTCCTGAAAAAAGTGCAGGTGCCCGCTGATCATGCGCTGCAGCTGCTCTGCTACGGGCATATGCTCAATCTGCTCCAGCGGTATGTGCTCCTGGATCCGGCGCCATCCAGTATACAATATCTCCTGGAAAAGCTCCAATTTGCCTGCAAAGTACTCGTAAATAGTACCTTTGCCGGCCCCGGCCTTTATGGCGATTTCCTCCATGCGGGTATTATGATAGCCTTTACAGGAGAACAGCTCTATAGCCGCATCCATAATGGCCTCGCGCTTGCTTGTTTTTCTGGCGGTTCGGTTCCCATTTTCCATTCCCAAACTCTCCTACGTCAGTATTGCCCCGGATGAACAGCCGTTATGGCCCCGATCAGGCCGGGGTAGAAAAGCCTGCCTTTTTGGCTGCCCGGCGATTCCTGATAGCAGTAAGCCAATCATCCAGTATGGTATAAACCACCGGCACCAAAACCAGGGTCACCAGGGTAGAAACCAGCAGACCGCCAATTACCACTATGCCCAGGGGTTGAATGGCTTCGCCCCCCTCGCCCAGCCCCAGGGCTATAGGCAGCATGGCCAGAATGGTTGCCAGGGCGGTCATCAGGATGGGCCGCAAGCGCACCCGCCCGGTTTCCAGAATAGCTTCTTCGCGCTCCATGCCTTCTTCGCGCATCTGCTTCAAATAATCCACGAAAACGATAGCATTGGCCACTACAATGCCGACCAGCATGATCACCCCGATAAAGCCCGGCACGCTCAGGGTGGTTTGGGTGAGCAGCAGTGCCAAGACCACGCCAATAAACGCGGTGGGCACCGAGAACATGATCACGAAGGGATCGAAGAATGATTCGTAAAGAATCGCCATCACCGAATAGCAGAGGATTATGGCCAGTATCAAGGCCAACAGCAGGTTGTAAAAGGTCTCAATCATTTCCTGATCTGTTCCCACATATTCGACAGTGTAGCCGGCCGGGAGATTGATCTCGGCGACTCTGGCTTTGATGTCCTGCATAACGCTGTTAAGATCGCGGTTAAACAGGTCTGCAGTAATCTGGGCACTGCGCACCTGATCGGTGCGGTTTATGCTCATCGGACCCTGGGCAATCTTAAAATCAGCTACAGTGGATAATTTAACCATAATTCCAGCCGGGTTCATTATGGAGAGGTTGGTCAGATAATCCATATCTTTTTCCGTGCTGGGATCGTACCCGACCCATATATCCACCTCCTGCCCGCCGACCTTGTACTGTGTAACCACTTTGCCCTGCATGGCGGCACTGATCTCATTGGAGATCTGCAGCGGGGTCAGGCCCATAGCTGCAGCCCGGGCCCGGTCAATATGTACCTGCAGCTCAGGCTTGCCTTCGGTCAGGCTGGATACTACCTCGCGGGTACCCGGTACTTGACGCACAATGCCCGCAACCTCTTCAGAGAGCTGTTTTAGAACCCCCAGATCCGATCCGCGGATCTGCACCGCGATAGGGCTGGAGGATCCCATCATGGAAGTGACATCAGAAGGTGATACCTCTATCTTGGCACCGGCAATATCCCGGAGCGCGGTGCGCATGCGTTCCGCAACCGCATTGACATCATCCTCGCGCTCCCCTTTGGGAACCAATTTCACATAGAGTGAAGCGGTATCAGCCCCTGAACCGAAGCTCATGGTCATGCCTGCCGAACTGCCGACACTGCTGAAGACAGTCATCACCTCGGGGAAGTCCCGCAGCCTTTCTTCGACTGATCTCACGATATGGTCGGTTTCTTCCAATTGATTGCCTTTGTCTGCCTGTATATTGATGGCGATCTCACCGGAGTCCATGCCGGGGATAAACTCAGCCCCTATCATGGGTATAGCCGCACATGAAGCCAGCATGGCGACAGTCACCCCGATAACCACCAAACGCCTTCTGTTCAAAACCTTGCCCAGGAAGGCCTGATAGCGATCCCCCAAAGCATCCAGCCAATCCCCGAAACGAATGATCACCCGGGAGATAGGGTTGCGTGGATCAGGTACTGCTGCCATGGCCTGATTGGTCAAAAGGCGCGATGACAACAAGGGGATAATAGTCAACGATACGATCAATGAACAAAAGATGGCGAAACACACCGTCATCGCCAGGGGTTTAAACAGGATCGAGGCGATACCTTCCACCAATGCCATGGGGAGAAAAACCGCCAGAATTGTCATGGTGGTGGCGATAACCGCATTGCTGACCTGTAAGGCCCCTTTGCGGGCCGCTTCGTAACAAGACAAGCCCAAGGAGCGATGGCGAAAGATGTTTTCGAAAACCACGATGGAATCGTCCACTATACGCCCCAGGCCTAAGGCCAAACCGCCCATGGTAATAAGGTTGATAGTGTACTTGCTGAAATACATTACCACAAAGGTAGCGATTATGGACAAGGGGATGGAGGTAAAGATAATCAAGGTGCTGCGGCCTTTGCGCAGGAACAAAAACAGGACCAGCATGGCCAGTAGGGAGCCTTCCAAAATCATCCTTATGGTGCTTTGAATGGATTGCCGGATATACTGGGATTGGTCCATTACCACCGCAATATCCAGATCCATGTTCAAATCCTGTTTAATCCTTTCCAGTTCCTCTTTGACCGCTTCGCAGGCCTTAACCGTATTGGCGTCGCTTTGCTTGAGGCAGTGCACGCCTACTGCGGGAAGCCCGTTTACCCGGGTAAACTGTGAAGAGTCCTCAACAGTATCGCTGATGGCAGCAATCTCCCCCAAATACACCGTACGCCCGTCGGCAGTAGTGATAGCCACCTGCCTGATGTCATCCAGGGATTCAAATTGCTGCAGATTACGCACATACATCTCCCGGCTGCCCTGTTTCACCGTGCCCCCGGACATATTGAAATTCTCCATCTGCAGGACTTGATTCACCTGTGCCAGGGTCAGGCCGTGATTCTCCAGCTTGACCGGGTCTACCTCTACATGTATCTGGCGCGGGCTGCCGCCGGTGATGACGACCGAGGCTATCTCCGGGATTCTGGACAGGCGGGGTTCAATCAAATCTTCGGCCACTGACTGCAGCTGGGGCAGATCTGCCGCTCCGCTGACCCCTATTTGAATTACCGGCATCATGTTGGGATCCATTTTGACCACCATGGGCTTGGTAGCGGTGTCAGGCAGGAACCCTTCGACATAGGAGAGCTTCTCGCTGATCTCCTGGGCAGCATTGTCGACATTAACACCCCAATCGAACTGCACGACGACGACTGAACTGCCTTCAGAGGATACGGAATCAAGCTGTTTGATATTGCTGACATTGGCTATGGCGCTTTCCAGCAGCTTAGTGACCTCGTTTTCCACCTCTTGCGGACCTGCACCGCTGTAAGAGCTTATAACCGCAACCACCGGTATCTCCATATCCGGATACAGATCGACAGATAGACGCGAATAGGTGAAAAATCCCAGTATGAGGACAACCGTGACCAGAATAGTAATGGTTACCGGACGCCGGATCGAAAACTCTATAAGCTTCATGCCTTCTCCTCCCCGGCAACCACCCGCACCAGCGTACCGTCTGAGACCAGGGTATTACCTTTAGTAATTACCGGGGTTCCGGCTTCCAGCCCATCCACAATCTGAATGAGCCGATCATTGGCTATACCGGTGCTCACCTCGATGGGACGGGCCCGGTTTTCGGCATCCACGGTATAGACCACGCTCTTCTCCCCGCGGGCTATAACCGCCTCTATGGGCACACACAGGGTATTTTCAGCCTCTTCGGTCGCCAATACCACCTCGGCGAACATGCCGGGGCGCATTTGCGGTTCGGGCTTGTCCAACCCTACCCGAACGGTGAACTTGCGATTCATGGGACCGGCCATGCGGTCCACACTGATAACCGTGCCGGCAAATGGCTGGCTGCTTAAGGATGATATGTATACATTTACCTTGCTGCCGTTCTCAATGAAATTGACGTCGGCTTCACTGACCTGCACCTCAACCTGCAGCCTGGTGGTATCGCTGACATAAGCCACCGGGCTTTGCGGGCTGGCGGTATCTCCCAGGGAAACCGTGATACTCCCCACTGTGCCGCTGATCGGTGCGGTCAGATTACAGTTGTTGAGTTGGTCCTGCAGGCTGATGCGGGCTGCTTCCGCTGCCGCGACACTGGCCTCTACAGCCCCGGACTGCAGGGTCTCGTATTGCAAACGGGCCGCTTCCAGGGCGCTATCCGCAATCGCCCCGGCTTCGTGCAGCTTCTGCATGCGCTCATAATTGATGCGGGCGTTTTCCAACTGCAACTGATTGGAAACCATTTGCGCCCGGGCCGCAGCCTCGGCTGCTTCGGCCTGTTTAAGGGCTGCCTGTATATCAGTACTATCCAATACCACCAGGGTTTGCCCTTTTGTCACCTGATCCCCCGGCTGGACCAGGATTTGCGTCACTCTGCCCGGGATCTTGGCCGTTACCGGGGCTTCGTTGGCCCCCCGGATCTTGCCGGAATAGCGCGCTGTCCTGGCAATGTACTGGTTCTGCGCTACCGCAACCTCTACCGTCAATTCAGTTTCCTGAGCCGCCTGTTCTGATGAGCTGCAACCGTTAATCATAGAAAAACTGGCCAACAGAGCCAGCAGCAGGAGCCAAACCTTCCATCTCCGCCTCTTCTTCACAAAAATACCTCCGCTTCTCTCCATTGCCGACCGGCTGGTCGGTCTACCCAAATTATACATTTAAGTCATTCTTTAATACAACCATATATTCAGCACTAATACCGGTTTATCTAGTTGGAATAACGCAGGATCACTATAGCGGGTGGGAGCGGATCTGAAGGGGCATGAGCAAAAGGAACACCATGCCACAACAGCCAGTATTCCTGGCCGTTCAATGGTCCTAAGGGCTCGAGTGTTATTGATGTCCCTTGAACAGCGATATCGAAAGGTATGCGTTCCCCGCTCTGGCCGTCGAGCAGTTCAAAAGCGGATTTGACTTCAGCCCAGTTGTCAGGCAGGCCGTTAATTTCAAGGGAAACCGCTTGAGCCCTGTCCAGGTTATGGTATTCCCCGGCCAGGCGGTAATCGGGATAAAACACCGGCCAGCGGCGGGCAATGTCAGCACGGGAAAGGATAACCGTGTGCATCGCTGAGGCTATGTCGCACTCCACCGCCATGCTGTCCAGGTTCTGGGTTATGCTGAGCCAGGACTCCCAGAATTCATCGCTTCGGGCCAGTGTCAAATCTATCAGGCACTTTCCTCCCTCGACCGTGATATAGGCATGACTGCTGCCTCCAACCGGCTGGGACAACAACAGCCGGGCTGCATCCAAAGCCTCTTCAGCTTTGACTTTCAGATCAGGCTCTACCCCCTGTCGATGTATCTTGTTGCCCAGCGGGGAATAGCCCTCAGCAGTGGTCAGAAGCAGGATATGCCCATTGGACAGGGTGAAGCCCTGCTGCATAGTAGCTTTGCCGTAGGTAGTCTCGCCCACCAGCAGGGCCCGCCGGTAATCCTTCAAAGCCGCCGCCAGCAGCTCTGCAGCGCTGGCACTGTTGCTGTCTACCAGCAGGATGAGCGGTTCATTTATACGGGCCGCTTGAGGCACCACCGGCAGCTCAAGCCACTCATCCTTTTGGCGCATAGTCACCATGTTGCCGGCATTGATGAAATACCCGGCCACCTCGGCCGCTGTATAAAGATACCCGCCGCTATTGCCGCGCAAATCCAGTATCCACTGGTCAGCATCCATATCCATGGCTTTGACATAATTCTCCAATTCACTGGCGGTATCGCTGCCAAAGCTATTAATGGCCACATAACCCACCCGGTCATGCAACTGCAGTGCGTAGACTGTAGGGGCATCCAGGGCAACCCGCTTCAAACGCAGCTCAAAGCGCTGTGAACCACGCATCACGGTCAGAAGCACCTGGCTGCCTTCCTGTCCCTCAAGCCGCCTGGCTGCCTCTTCCAGGGTCAAACCGGTCAAGGCCTGATGATTAATGGAGGTTATCAAATCGCCCTTCTTTAATCCGGCCAGGTGGGCCGGTGAATCCGGGAGGGTATCCGTAATCATCAACCCTTCAGGAAACATCTCGATAAATATGCCTATACCCACGAAAGAGCCGTTTATTCCCTGCATAAAGCGTGAAAACTGCTCCGGCGTCATGTAGTGACTGAAAGGGTCGTTCAGCCCTTCCACCACCGCCCTGGCCGTTGCCCGCTGCAAAACCCCGGGATCTACAGGGTCAGGGTAGTATTCGCGAATGATCGCCACCACCTCCTGGCGGACATCATAGGCCGCCTGCAGGGGCGAGCCATTACATAATACAGCGCAGCATAATACCAGGACCAGCAGCAAATGGTTAAAGTATCTTTTCAATGTAACCTCCGGTTTGCTTTAAAAGATTTTAATTCCGCTGTCTTACTCTATTCACCACCGCTACAACTTATACCTTCCTTTCCCAATTGGGTAGGAGGCTGCCCATTACTTGAGCAGCCGACCCCCCACACCACCGTACGTGGATGTGGGCGAACACAAGACCAAGCTACTGGCGAACCAGAAGTTTGCCTCCCGCTTCCTTCAGNNCTATCAACCCGCACTAGGGACTTTCACCCATTAGACTGCGCCCATGCCGGGCGCACCCAAATAAAAAGGCCAGTCATCTGACCAGCCTTTTTATTATATTGGGGATGGGTTTTATTTGAATTCGAAGTGCAGTATATTGTTTGGATCAACCTTTTTAAGAGCTGCCAGTTCTTCTTCGGTTGGCGGATCCATGACCGGGACATCGGTCTGGTCTATCGTCCAACCGGTGTTTTCCTTAACCTCTTCTAAAGTGGTATACGGGAAAATACGGTCAACTTTAAGCAGCTTTTCCCCAGCCGGTTTCTTAAAGATGCACAGTGTGGTTATAACCGTAAATTCCTTATCCAGTGGAGGAGAAGTGGTTGCAAAATCTACGTGTTCAACAAAGGTGCGTTTATCATGCTGGGGTTTCCAGATGATGACCTTCTTGGTCACTGGTGTGAGGGTGGCGCTGCCGGCCCCTCCTGGGCCTCTCAATTTGGGGTTATCGTAGGTGCCACCCAGATAGGACATGGCTATACGACCGGTTTGATCCATCTGCAGACAGGACAGGAAAGCTATGTCCCCTTTGCCGGAGGCGTACAGGTCAAATATCTCGTCCAGGCCAAAGGTGGCTACCGAGCCTTCGTAGGTATTGGCAGTTAAGGTGGAAGCTACCACAGGCGGTCTGAGGTAGTCATGATCCACACCATCGGATAAAGTGACATAGGTGAAATTCTTGCCCAGGGCCTTGGCGGCTTTCATCGCCACCATCGGGGTTGAGGAAGCCAGGCCGTGAAATACAATGTCACCGTCGGATATCATTCTCATAATGGCAACAGCCATCATTTCAGGTTTGCCATATTCCATTGTTTACAGCCTCCCTTCCAGCATTGATTGCGCATATTGCACTACTTGGCCTTCTTTTACCGCTTTCTGATAGGCTTTGTGTTTAGGCCATTCCACAGCCTGGTATTCTGGATAGCATATGCCCGGTTTGGCCCCACCGGGAAGTTCAACAACCGCTTCTACCAGGAAATGGGGTATAGCTGTAAGTTTAGGCTCTTCTTTCATACGATAGGTTCCCACGATACGTTCAGTGGTAATAATGGTTTTCTTGGCTGCCCTGGCCAGCAAGGCATCCTGGTAACTAGGCCCTAGAATGCGGCAGTTGCCGTAAACGTCAGCTTCTTGTACATGGATAATCGCGTAATCAGGCACCAAGGCCTTTACGCACACTACTTCGGTGCCATCGAAGGGGCTCTTCATAGCCCGGAAAAATTCAGGTCTTAGAGCAACCAAGTCACTTCCCCACATTCCGCCCACGGGAAGAAAAGGAACTCCATAAGCTCCCGCACGGAGAGCATGAATTATCGCCGTTCAGGAGCCTTCAATAGCCCTGGCTTTAGGCTCAGCACCTTCCATGGCTTTGCGCATCCCTGGAGCCAAACCGGCCTCGTTTTCCAGGCCAAAGAAGCCAAAATATGCGGTATCAGCCTGATTGGTGGCAAATAAGATGTCTGCTGCCAGCCCGAGAGCGGCCCCGCATATCTTGAGCTCTTTTACCGGTTTTTGAGTTAAGGCCATAGAGAATATGGTTGGGGTGCGATGCATGCCGTTTCCACCTATGCCCAGCAGCATGCCGTCTTTAATCAGGTCTGTTGCCTGGTTAAGTGACATTACTTTTTCGTACATTGATTTCCCTCCTTAAACAGATTAATTACAAGTTCATGCTTTTTGCTGTCTTTTTTGCGTAAACATGACCGCAACAGCAATGACCAGGGATATCAGGCAGAACATAAAAGCTGACCTAAAGCCTGAGGAGGCAATAACCTGGTTCACTACCGGTGCCTTTTCAATAATTATAGAGGTTATTTGTTGGAAGGCAGCTCCACCAACGAAAACAAAGGTATTCAAAAATCCGGTTGCTGTACCCTGTACTGCCGGCTCCACATTTTCTTTCAAATTGCCGTACATAACCACGAACCAGCCATTGAAGAAGCCATACAAAAACATCATAACGCTGATCGTGCCCTTAGAAAGTGAATCAACCATAAATACCATGGGAAGCCACAGCAGAATGGAACAAATCAGCCCCAATACAACAACCTTCCACTTGGATTTGAGCACCTTGTCAGCGATTATGCCTGATAGAGGGCATCCAAATACCATTCCCAAGGCGATCAGGCTGATGATGCTGCCGGCTTCAGACTTGGTTAAACCATAAACATTGATCAACCAGGGACTGGCCCACAGGCCCTGGAAGGCCATGATGGTTCCATACCAGATAAAGAAGGCAATGATTATGGTCCACACATTCCAACTTGAAGCGGACATTGCTATCGCTTGCCCAATGGAATAAGTAGAAGAAGCCTTCGGTTCGGGACGGCCTTCAATCTGCGCCGGAGTAGCTCCGCCTATCTCACCAGGTTTGTTGCGTATAACCAGATAAGCCAAAATAGCTACTGCTATAGATACGGCACCGACTGAGGTCATAGAGGCTCTCCAACCAATACCTGACATCAATGCCACCAGGGGTGCGGCAGCAGCTAAAGCACCAATATTGCCCACTGCCAAAAGAATGCCGGAGTAGGTGGCGAACTCGGTGGATTTAAACCAGTCTGCCAAAAAGCGCATGGCCGGAACGTAAACGAAGCCAACACCGAATCCTACCAGGAAGCGTCCAACTAGAGCCATCGCGAAAGAGCCGGCGGCCGCGAACAGCAATGCGCCCACACCGGCTACAGCCACGAAGATGGCCAGGGTACCTCTGATACCAATCCGGTCTGCCAGGATCCCAGCCGGCAACTGGCCGACTGCGTATGCCCAGAAGTACATGGACCCAAACAAGCCCAGACTGGTAGCGCCGATATTAAACGCAGTGGTCAGTTCTGGAGCCATAACCGATGGCGATACTCGATGGAAATAAACAAAAAAGTAGGCTAGGGCTATCACCAGGAATATTACATAGCGATAGGACATAGTTTTTTGGACTGCTTGGGGTGAGAGATTAGAAGCGTTATCCATTCTAGGTCTCCCTTCTGATTAGATTTCCCAGCCTTTTGCGGGGGAGAAGTATGACTTCCCCCCTATGGCCGGAGAATTACTATTTCGTGCGCAGTGATCCGGTTTCATCCACCGCCCGGAGATTTTCCAGTTCCTCAGGAGTAGGTTCAGGAACCATTTTCACATTAGGTGAGACTTTAAGATCCCAGCCAGTATTTTCGATAATCTCCTCGACTGAGGAGAAGACAAAATAAGCGTCTAAATAAAACTCTTTGGTTACCGGATCGGGGCGTAGGATGCCTAGATTAGTAATTATCGCACTGGGACCTCCACCCGGAAAGCCGTACTTTTTGCGATCGTCGCCGCCGTTCAGGTATCCTGGTGAAGAGATGTAGTCTACTTTCTCTACGAAGCGTTTTTTCTCATGCTGAGCCATGATAATATACTTTTTGGCCCCTACAGCTATCTCATTGGCTCCACCGCTGCCGTTTAAGCGTACCCTGGGAAGAGTGTATTTTCCAACTTTCCAGGGCTGAGTGCCGTCCGCCCATATACCGGTAGTATTGACATTGCCGTACTTATCAATTTGAGCCGCTCCGATGACGGCGTTGTCAACCCGTCCGGATGCAACCAGCATACCCAGGGCATCTATGGCGTTAGTAAAACTGGTGGCATTAGCGGAGATACGGTTGTCTTCTATACCCCAGGGAAGCCCGCCTACCGGAGTAGAACCATAAACTCCGCCTTCGGTAAAAGCAATCATGTTGGGGGCATGGTTCCGCTGGGCAAAAAACCCGGCCAGCATGCTTAAGCCAACCCCGAATATTGCAAGTTCTCCGTCACTAAACTCACGTCCGGTGGCAATGGCCATCATTTCATTTTTGGTATAATCCATGGTATTACTTCCCTCCCATCAGTTCCTTAATCTCGGCGTCGCTCTTAATCCATTTACGATAGGGATCCATCAGGAAGTTGGTCACAGAATTACACAACTGGTTAACCTTTTCTTTGCCTATAACCTCCAGGTATTCTTCGGGAGTATTATAGGATTTTACATATTTTTCAATGTATTCTCCAGTGCCTTCCTCAGTCTTGAGCATTTTATTCATGTAGAACATGTGCTCTTCGTCACTGTCATAAACACCAGTGGAACAAGCCGGCCAAACGCCCATCGGCCAGTAAACCACTGCATCTACAACCAGATCGGGAATGCGAACCAGATTGGGGAATTGCCGCATGCAGTCAGTGTCAACTATATAGTCAGCCTGGATTACCACCTTTTTGGCAGCACGTGAAAGCTCAAAGCGGCTCCATTCGGTGCCGAGCATAATGCAGTTGCCGTAGATGTCTGCCATAGTGACATGAATACAGGCTACATCAGGCCTAAGTGCCTTCATAGCGCCCATGGTTACACCGGTGAAAGGACACTTAATTTCCGGAATTTTTTTAGTGTTGGGATATGCATCAGGTTCATCGGCTGAGCACCATTGCTGGTCAGAACCCCAGCTTACAAAGGTGGGAACGAAAGGCCAGCCCATTGCGCCTGCAAACAGGCGATTGGGTATACCGCCATTGGAGTAATCCTCCAGAATAGTCTTACCGCTTTCAACAGCCCTTTTTAGGCCGTTGGCAAAGCCGTAGACTTCCAAACCGGAAAACCCGACTTCCATTCTGGCTACACCACCAGCGGCGGCTAAGAGATTTGATCCCTGCGTGTTACAGTTAGAGATGAGGTTTACATCCTTTACACCCTGACGGACCATTTCACGGAAAAAGGCGATACAATCCGAACCAACCGGAAGTGCACCGCCATGAGCAAAAGTCATACCATCCCAGGTATACTGAGCAACAGCTTCTTGCATACTGATCAACTTGTTTTTCAATATAATCCCTCCCTTTTCAGGCGGTCTTTTTTGTTTTCTTTGTTCTATGGTTTGAGTAAAATATAGTATGGAATGGTTTTTTGGCTGACTGCAACCTGCAGGCGGCCTTTTTTTCACCTCCATTGGCTTTATTTATAGGGCAGCGCAGTCCCCGCTGCCCTATAATAACCACCCCTGCAGACTGGGATAACCATACTGGTAAATTTTGTGTGCTATGCCAAACCTTTGCTCTTCAGCAATGGCATTGGTGAATTGAATAGTTTATTTATACCCAATTGACCTGATTTATATCCAAAAGCCAGGCCTATTAGTTGAGTAAAATAAATAATCGGCAGGCGGAAATCTAATTCCATCGCTTTTTGGCGCATGTCCAGATTACCCTGGCACATAGGGCAGGCCACAACGATGGCTTCTGCTCCGGCTTGCCGGGCAGATTTCAGTACCTGTCCTCCCAGGTCCAGGACTATGTCAGTGTCAGAAGCTGCATATCCCCCGCCACAGCACTCCGCTTTGTGGCCCCAGGTTACAGTTTCTGCCCCAAGAGTCTTCAATAAATTGTCCAAAGACACCGGTTGTTCCGGATCATCAAATTGCGCTATCTGCCGCGGGCGGGTCAACAGGCAGCCATAATAAGCCGCCAGGCGCAATCCCTTTAAGGGTTTGACCACTTTTTCCCTTATAGCCTCCAGGCCGATTTCCTCTACCAAAAGTTGCAGCAAGTGCTCTACTTCAGGTTTAACCGGTGCCGTTACCTTTAACATTTGTTCTACTTCGGCTTTGATGTGAGGATTGTTCCTTAATTCGTGCGAAGCTGCCTTCAGCCGGCTAAAACACCCGGCACATACCGCAGTGACCTTATCAAGGTTCATCTCCTCGGCGATGCTCAGGTTTCGAGCCGATAATCCTACCGCCAGGGTATGGTTAACACTATGGGCGGCAGTAGCACCGCAACAGTTCCAATCCTCGATTTCTCTAAGGTTTATATCCAGGTGCTGGCACACCAGTCGGGTGGATACATCATATTCCCGCGACATGGAATGCAGTGAGCATCCAGGAAAATAAGCTACATTCACCTTGCTTCCCCCTTTTGCCCTGGTTTTGGTCTGAATAGCCTTCTGACTTGGTCCATCTTTTTTACCCGGGCTGGAATCGGGTTGAGTTTGCCTTTGAAAAACATCTGCGGTCCAAGCTCAGCATTTTTTAAATACTGCCTGGATTTGAGATTGTAATTCAAAATCAGATATAGTTCAGATACCCGCCCCTTCTTGTGTACCTGGTCCAGCATAAGATTGTGGAACAGCTCCACAGTAGGCCGAGTGGCTGGAATTCCCTTGGTAATAGCCTTTTCCCGCAGGTAATCCATGATACGCGGAATGTCAATCCCCGAGGGGCAGCGGTCTACACACAAATGGCAGGCCACACAGCACCAAAGTGAATCCATGTGCAGTAATCTTTTTTCATCCCCGATTTTAATCATCTGCACGATTTTACGCGGGGTGAAGTCAAATATATGGGTATTGGAACAACCCCCTGAACATTTGCCGCATTCCAGACAACGTTCAATGTCTACACCGCAATTTTCTAATATCTCCTGGCTCAAACTGCTGTCGGTCTCATCCAACTGCAGAGCCTTAAAATACTGGTTTACCGGTGAGGTTGTTGCATTCATCAGCACTTCCCCCCTAATCAGCCTGATGCAATACAGCTATAGCCTGTGCGGCTGCAGCTGCCCCCTGCTGCAAGGCACCCAGGGTCTCCACTGCAAATCCACATGACCCGGCCAGGAATACCCGCTCCTGAACCTTTACTGCCTCGAAAGGCTCGGGCTCAATAAACCCATAGGCATCAGTCTTGAGTCCAAACATCTGGGCCATTTCGGCAGTGCCCTGGCTGGGACGTATGGCTGCAGCTAAAACGATATAATCAGCCCTGACTTCCACTGGCACACCCATTAGCGTATCTTCACAGCGTATCAACAAGCGTCCATTTTCAGGAAGCACTTTGGCCGGGCGTCCCCGCACATAGCGAACATGCTTATCTTCTATAACTGAACGTACAAATTCTTCATACTCTTTCCCGCTAGCCCGGTAATCCATGTAAAACACATAGCTCCTGCCATCTGGGAACAAATCTTTAACCAGACCGGCCTGCTTAGCGGTATACATACAACAGATTTTGGAGCAATAAGGATAACCTTTAGATCTATCCCGGGAGCCTACACATTTGAAAAAGGCTACAACCGGGGGTTTTTCCGGTTTATTACCAGCTGCCCATTGTTTTAAAACCGCTTCGAACTCCAGTGAATTGAATACGTTGGCAAAAGAACCATGCCCGTATTCTCCGTATCCGGATAGATCCATCAATTCAAATCCGGTGGCTATAATAACTGCACCTACCTGAAGCTCCTCTGCAACACCTTTATTATCAATTTTGACCTGATAACCGTTTTTGACCTTCTGGCATCCGCTGACAGTGCTTTCCAATAAGATTCTAACCTTCTCGCATTTTTCGAAATCCTTAACCCGCGGCTCCACGAATTGAGCCGGGTCCTCCCAGCGCGGGAAGCTGCTGGCCAACTGATTGAGCACTCCGCCCAGCCGGTTGCTTTTTTCAACCAGAACCACAGGATATCCAGCCTGGCCTAGTACACGAGCCGCCTCGATCCCGGCTGCTCCTCCTCCGATTACCAGTGTTAGTTGCTCTTTATGAACTCCCATCACTATTAAGCTCCTTTCCCCAATCCAATGCGCTCCAATACCCCATCCAGTGGAATGGTATTAGCTTCAAATCCTAATTTATCAAGGTCAACTCCCAAGGCCAAACCGATCAGTTGGCCCAGGTCGATAACCGGGATATTGTAAGGACCAAAACCTCTTGCTGCCAGGTTATTCTGTTCGCGATCCAAAGCCACATTGCACCCCGGGCAGGTAGTGGTGATTAATTCCACTCCTTCTTCCTTGGCACTGTCAAGCTTACGGCCCAGATGAGGCTGGACCACGCTTTCTTTATGGGTAAAACCGCGTCCTACCGCATAACCGCAGCACATACGGCGTTCCTTGTAGAATACCGGGGTTGCACCCAGAGCTTCAAAGATTTCCTCATGGAAAGTGGGCAGATCTCCGTCGTCCAGTAGTCCATACTGCTGTGCCAGGTAATGGCAGCCATAATGACTGGCTACGCGGAGGCCATTAAGTGGTCGAACCACTTTAGCCCTGATTTCGTCCAAGAGCAAGTAATACAATTCCTGAACGTGGAATATCCTGACCTGGCCTTTGTATTCATAACCCCACTGCCCAATCACTTCATTAGCCATCTTCATATAGGCAGGGTGGTGTTTCAATATATGGGATAGCTCGGTATTATAACCGAAACAGCCGTTGCAGAAGCAGAACATGTCCAGACCTGCATATCTTTGTTCCACAATGGACAAATTACGGGCTGTAACTGCCAGTGAAGCCTCAGGGGTATGGCCTGAGCAGGTCAGGATATAACCTGAACAACAGGTCTGGTCTGGATCCATCACCACTTCTATCCCCAGCTTCTTTAAGACTTCTTTGATAGCGCTCTCAGTACCTGGGTACTCCATGCTGCCCGTGCAGCTGCGAAAAAGAAACACTTTTTCCGGTTTGGTACCCAGGCGCTCCTGCGGTGTAATAACCCTGGGACTATTCATTTGCAATTCTCCCTTCCAGATAGCTCAACCGCAGCGGCTTTTCCTCGGAATTCTGGATTTTCTCCATAAATTCCACAGCTCCGGTTTGTTCAAATATGGCTCGGTATTGCGCCTTGGCCTCGTCTGTGACAGTCGGCCAGGGTTCAGCCTCTACACCGGTTCTCAGCCTTTTGATCTTCTCTATTCCCTTTTGTCCGGGCACAAATGTCAGTCCATGGTCAAAAGCTTTAAAAACAAACCTGTTTATGCTATTTACATATTTTTGCCCGTACCCGTTTTCCAATGCCATATAGCGAAGCTGCATCATCAACAGGGGATAATTAATATCCACCGGGCACACCCGGTAGCAATTGGCGCACCAGAAACAGCGCCAGATTTCCTCACTATCCAACAGGCGAGTAATACTGCCTGATAATACGTCATTAATAATCGCTCTGGGATTGTATGAGGGAGTGATGGCTGCCACCGGGCAATTGCCTGTGCACTTACCACACTGCAGGCATTGCTCCAGGTTATCCACCAGGTGGTAGCGATCCACTTTCTTGTACAGTTCAGGATCCCAATCCCGGTCAGTCTCTCTCGGCATTTGCATCGCTCCTTTTTAGTTTTGGATGTTACTATGGTCGCTCCCCTACTCTTAGTGTGCATATACTATGCCAACTTTATTAGAGCCCTATTTTTCAGTAGTTTAGCCATAATGTCCATAAAAAAGTGTCAGTTTTCGGGCTATTTGTCCAAATAACTGACACTCTATAGACATGTCAAAATATATTTAACTCAATGATTGCCTTATTGAAGCATATAACAAATAAGTTAACTCATCTGTGTTATTATCCGCAATGCTGATTATGCCAAAGGAACCCCGAAATGGGTGCGAGTTGGTTTGCCATCAATATTGAGCGCTTTCATCTTATAATACAGAGTACTGCGGGGAATACCCAAAATATGGGCTGCTTTAGCTTTATTATAATTGGTTTGCTGCAATGCTTTAATTATGGCTTCACGCTCATGGTGATGCACTAGATCATCCAACTGTATAGTCTTCTCCTCTTTATGCCGACTATGACTGAACTTAGTTTTTTCAGTTTCCCGCAATACATCCATAACCCCGGCTTCTTCCAGGGATAACGGGGTTACATAATCGTCGTCCATGAGGATAACCACACTTTCCAGGAGGTTTTGCAGTTGGCGAACATTGCCCGGCCAATGGTAATCCTGCAGCATTCGCATCACTTCACTGTCAATACCTTTAATCTGGCGTCCATATTCCATCCCTAGTTTTCGTAAAAACAGCCGGGTCAGTCCAGGGATATCATCTTTTCTTTCCCTCAATGGAGGAATCTCTAAAACTACCACACTAAGGCGATAATACAAATCGCTGCGGAAGAGCTTTTGTTCAACCAGTTCTGCCATATTGCGGTTGGTGGCAGCGATAATGCGCACATCCGAGGTGATGGGTGAGGTTCCACCTACTCGATAAAACCTCTTTTCCTGGAGAACACGCAGCAACTTGGCCTGCATATCCATTGGCAGTTCACCGATCTCATCCAGGAAAAGGGTGCCTCCATCGGCAAGCTCGAATTTGCCGGCTTTGCCCGCGCGATGGGCTCCGGTAAAGGAGCCGGATTCATACCCAAACATCTCGCTTTCAAACAAAGTCTCTGGAATAGCGCTGCAGTTGATCTCTATATAGGGCTTCTTGGCGCGTTTACTATGATTATAAATAACCTGGGCCATTATCTCTTTTCCGGTACCGCTCTCTCCCTGAATCAGAACCGTGGCATCGGTTGCAGCCACCCGTTTAGCTTGCTGCAATACGCGGCGGGTCTCAGGGTTAACGGTATAAAATAGCTCACCACCCAGCAAATCCTGTGTACCTATGATACGCTCGAGTTTTCTAACTCTAGTCTGGGCTTTTTCCAGGTTATCGATCAATTTGCGAATAGGAGTGACATCCAAACTTGTACATGCCGCACCCAGTATTTCGCCATTGGAAAAAACTACCGGGACAGCATTGCGAATTATATAGACACCATTGTCCAGCTCAGTCAGAACATTCTGGTAAGATTGCATATTGGAAATAACCTTCAGCAGCAGATCATCTGGAAAATAATCAGCCAGCTTGCGGCCAATAATCTCCTTAGCAGTAATACCAAACATTTTTTCGGCGCCAGAGTTCCAAAAGCTTACCCGGCCATCGCAGTCAATCACCTGAATGGCTTCGGCAATATTCTCCAACACCGCATACATATGTTCGCCGAGCATTTCCAACTTGAAAGAAAATCCATTACATACATCCCGGGCTGTCAACAGGCCAACTACTTCACCGTTATCATTTATAACCGGGAGCCGGCCTATTTTTCTCCTGCGCATAATATCACGAGCCCGAGTCAGGTTTTCGTCTTCGGTAGTAGTTATCGTATCCTGGCTACATAAGGTTCTAATAGGCACATCCTTAGGCAACCCGTTGGTTATAGTACGCACCAGGGTCTCCCTGGTTACCAGGCACATAAACTTCTTTTCATCGTCGACAACTATCACTTCTCCCCAGTGGTTCTTGAGGATAAGATCTATTACGGTTTCCACTGGGGTATTATGGTCAACCAGACCGAATTCTTGCGTCATTGCTTCTCCAACCCGGAGATCAGTTATACGTAGATCCGGCATTGCCATCACTCCCTTGTCTTTGCCGAACCATCATTGTTACAGTTGTCACTTTCAATAATAATAACACTAAGGGTATTTTGTCCAATAAAAGCCCTAAATCATGTATGTGGCAAGACTCCGAAATTGTTGTTATGGGGGTTATATCCATCAAGGCAGGGTGATGACACCATCTATAATAAACGAAATGGTAATGGATTACTGCATGTCTTCAAACATTCCCCCTACCATAACTCCTGCTCGCAGGAATTTATGGATTAGTAAGATAACCCGTTCGTCTTGCCCCGGCTTCCTTCAGATTCCCCGTCACCGAGAACACCCTTGTCCTTGGCTATGTGCCTGGTACTATCAACCCGCACTAGGGACTTTTACCCATTAGACTGTGCCCATGCCGGGAGCACAAAAATAACCGGCTGTAAAGCCGGTTAATCCTGCTAAAATACTTTTTATTGACCTGCTGCTGAGGCTCCTAAATTTGAACTGGTTCCCAGCATTACGCTTAAAACCCAGGGCTTCTCGAAAACCATTTTCCAGGCTTCATGCTGGAAGGCCAGGGCATCCAGGGACTTTTGCTTGGCCTGCAAAGCCAGTTCAGCCGCCTGTACATCGGTTTTGGTAGCCATGCCAATCTCAAACTTGATTTTTGCGATGCGCAGGTCTTCCTCGGCCAGCCGCACCGCTTCCTGCAGCGATGCATACCCCTGCTCCATAGTCAAGAGATTGTTATAAAGGGTACGTATAAACTGGCTCATCTGCTCTTTGGCCTCCAGGGCGCTCAGCTTGGCCTTGCTGAGATCCACTTCTTTGACTTCATAAGGCTCCTGTCCCGAATAGGTAAAATCGTATAAATCCAGCTGAACCTCGGCAATTCTGGCGGCTTGTTCAGCCAGCCAGACTGACGGACTGGCATTCAGGGTCTGGGCAATCTTCTCTTCTATAATTACCGGTTCCAGGGGCTGAAAACCCGGTTTATCCAGCAGCATAGGCCTGTCCTCGGGCTTTAAGCCGATCAGCTGGTTCAGAGCCAAATAGGCATTATCCAGTGACTGCCGGGCGCTGTCCAGGCTGTTTTTGGCGGCCTGATATTGAACCTCAGCCGCGGTTTTATCATACAGGCTGGCCATACCCTCGGTATAGCTCAAATAGGCTATATTCTTCAGCCAGGCGGCCTGATTGAAGGACTTTTGCGCATATTCCAACTCTTGCCCGGCTTTGATAACATCAGTATATGCATTGTAGGCTGACAGTACAACCTTGTCTTCTTCCATAGTCAGGGACTTTTTGGCCATGCGGTAAGACATATCCGCAGTCACCAACCCGGTATACAGTTGACCGATCACATAATCGGTGGGGCCGCGCGGTACATAATCCAACTGGCGGGACAGATTATCGCGCAACTCCTCAGCGCGGTCCACATCATAGGCTGCCTGGCGAATCGACCTGCTGTGCAGCAGGGCCTTTTCGATGGCCTGTTCTATGGTCAACCCCTGCGGTTGCGCAGCTTCATCCCCGCTGGCGGCCAGAGCCGGCGCTATACCACTGCAGATAAGAAAAGCTGCCAGCATTAATACGATAACCCTTTTAAACACCAAAACCATCCTTCCTGGTACTATGTGTTACCTGATTATAGTCTCAAACCGACCGGCCGGTCAACTTCATATTCATCCACCCGCAGCAGCAAAAGCGGCACTTATGAGCCCTGGGGGCTCATTTCACAACAATGGTAACAGTGCGCAGGGTCGGATTCCACTGGATCGAGCCACCGAAGGCTTCTACAATGGGTGCCACCGGCAACATAGTACGCTGCTGGTAGATCTCCGGGGCCACATCCATATCGATTAAGGTGCCGTTATGATCAAGGGCTCTGCTGCCGATCCAGATCTGCACCTTATGCTCACCTTTGCTGAGCACTACCCGGCGGGCTGCTGCATCCCATTGTATGTGCCGGTCATCGATGCCCAGGCTGTAGGCTACATAGCGCACCGGCAGGTAGGTGCGCCCATCCTTGATATAAGGCTCAACGTCCATCTGCGGCTGTATTGCACCATCAATGCTGAAGAAAGGGCTGCCAATGGTGAACACCGCCTGCTGCACCATTGGTTGTGGTTCGGGTTCGGGCTCAGGATCAGGCTGGGGCAGCGGCACTTCTTTATAGGGAACCCGGGCAAACACATATTTACCCCCGCTGATGCCGGAATCCAGGGAATCGATGGTCACTTCGATATCGCCCAAATAATCCTCCACCGCAAAAACCAGCGGGATTGTCAGCCGTGCAGGTGCATCCGGATCGGCTGCGGTGATAGTGATCTCAACCGTTCGGGCATTGATCAATCTCGCCCCTACCGCGCAGTTCTGGCATATTATGTCCTCACTGTGGTAGGTGGCCACGCCGCTGGCATCAACCGCCCATTCCACTCCCGGGGGCAGTAAAAGCTCAAAGCTTTCCCCGGCTTGAATGCCATCATACAGAGCTTCATCCTCGGCTATGGTCAGATCGGTGCGGGGGTAGCCGGCATAATCCTGTTTCACTGACACCACCCGGTTAACCCCGTTTTTAGTAGCAGCCTGAGCCGAGCCTGTCCCTGCTGAAAGCATCAACAAGGATATAAACAGCACAATAATGAGATGTTTAACCGGTTTTGCCATACTTAAAACCTCCTTCACCTGATTATACGCTTCAAACGCAGTCTGCTTTCCTTATTATTCCTAATTATATCATCTACTGGTTAAAACCAGGTGTTGTTCAAACGCTTTGGTTCGCTGGGGTGGGCGGGGTAACCCTGGTTGCTGTCAACAGGGGCAGGAAGTTGCAGTGTGTTGCAACCTCAACTATAGCTACATCTCCAATGTACTTTTCTACCCTGTATCCTGTAATTATCGTTAAGGCAGATCTTACCTCAAATCTCCTATGGCCTGGTAACCGCAGGGTAATTCCCAGACCCTGCACTGGTGACCGGCATCATCGACCCGGACGCGAACTTTCATCTAATAAAATGGCCTATAGCGGCGCACTAATAAGAGAGAGGCCCGGAATCCGGGCCTCTCCTTGTTGTCAGCTTATCCTGTTGTTGCTAAATGGTGATGGTTGTGGTCTGAGTAGCTGCATCCCAGTCTACCACTGCTCCGAAGGCTTCAGCCACGAAGCGGATGGGCAGGCAGGTGCGGCCGGCAGCGGTGATCTCAGGAGCAGTATCCATAGTGATGGCTGCGCCGTTGACCAGCAAGGTGGTGCTGCCGATCTTGAGCTGAACAACCTTGTCACCCTTCATCAGGGTAACGGTCCGCCCTATTTCATCCCAGATGATTCCGTTGTCACCGATGCCCAGGCCATAGGCTACGAAGCGCACCGGCAGGTAGGTACGGTCGTTCTTGATGTAAGGAGCCTGATCCATGGCAGGCTGGTCAACACCGTTGATCTGGTATACAGTGTTGCCGATCACGAAAGTGGACACAGCATGGACG
>LSQX01277279.1_pt1 | contig 31634 bp, 24 predicted proteins | sample 654561 | NCBI WGS metagenome assembly LSQX01 (sample SAMN04489861, study PRJNA283612) | anaerobic digester metagenome | isolation source: 4 biogas reactors fed with cattle manure at either 37C or 55C with and... | place: Denmark: Kongens Lyngby | collected 2014 | reverse complement strand
AGGCCACCATCTGCTTGAGGATCAGCCGCGCCATGGGACGCTCCGCCAGCGGCAGCTGGGCCAGCGCCTGGTCCATGTACGTGGCGAGTATCTTGAGCGCCCCGCCTTGCTGGTCGTACATCCGCTGCGAGATAACGCGCGAGGGAGGCTCCAACGCCTCATACAGCCGGTAGAGCACAATCTGTAACTGCGCGGGCTCGACCCCCTCCCGGGAGAGGTCCTCCAGCAGACGCTGGACGAGGTCCCGCTCGATGGTGAGGCTGAAATTGGCCGCTGGCTTAGTGGTCGCGGCCTCGGCCTGCTCCCAGGTGAGGCGATGCAACCGGTGAAAATGGTCCATGATACCCGGCAAGTGCTCACGCTGTTCCAGCAGCTCCCCCAGGTAGTCCTCACGGATGGAAATCAGGACGTGCACCCGCTCATCCTCCACCATCCGCCGGATCTGTTCGAGAAACTGCTTCCGCACGGGCGCGCCGACCTTGACGAAGATGTTGGCGAACTGGTCGAGGATGATCAACAGCCTTCGCCCGGTAACCTCCGCCAGCGCCAGCGCCATCTCCACCCAGCCGGCCTGCTCCGCTTCCGGCGGCAGGGGGAACCCCTCCGTCTCCGCCCGGGCGAGGATCGCGCGTCGCAGCGCGGCATCCGTGTCCTCCCCGCAGGCGGTGAACACCGGCAGGAGTGGCCGCTCGCCCTGGCCCTCCCTGTACTCCTCATCTCGTCGGCGCAAGGTGGCCATGAGCCCGGCCCGCAGCACGGAGGTCTTGCCGATGGCGGGACGGCCGAACAACACCGCGAGCTGGTTCTCTGCCGTCAGCTTGAGCAGCCTCTCGACATCCGGTTCGCGTCCGAAGAAGAACTCGGAGTCCTCCACGTCGAAGTAGTCCAGAAAGCGATACGGGCCGCCCCGAAGCACGCTGAGCTCCCTGCGCCGCAGCCCCCGCCGTCGTGAATGGTGCTTGAGCTGCGTACCCAGGGCCGAGAAGAACTCGTTGAAGCTGCCCGCCTCCCGGGCCACGATATGGCGCTGCGACTGCCGGCTCTCCAGGAGAGAGGTGACCTCCAACTGCAGCTTGTGATACTCCGCGACCTCCGGCTCGTCAGTGCGCAGCTCATGGAAGGCGCTCTGATCGCTGAGGGGGATCGTCGGGTTGATCCAGAAGACTTTCCCCCCCTCGTGCGGCACCAGCCGCAGGAAAGGCAGGTCCCGATCCGTATACCCGATGAACAGCGACACCAGACGGAAGGCCTCCCCGATGACCTTGGCATAGGGCTGCAACATCTCGGTCAGTTCGGCCTCCGTCAGGGGAAGGGACCGGCGTTCCAGATCGCCCCCACACTTGACTACCGTAACCCGGGTGGAGTGATGCAGCGCAGAGACCACCGCCTCCGGCTCGTCCACGCCCAGTACGAGCAGGTTGTAGTCCGAGCCCGGCTCCATGAAGTTGTTGCGCAGGGCCTGTTCCAGCAGCGCATGGGGCTCCATGGTGAAGACGGAGGGGAAGTACCCGTCCTTGATGAGAGTGGCCAGGCGCACATGCCCCTCTGCCGGGCGGCTGGCGCTCAGCAAGGCGCGCAAGCTCCGGCAACGTTCGCCGTGGTCGGGGACGAGGCGCGCGTACTCCTCCAGTTGGGCCACAGGCCTCCGCTCCGCCGGGAGCCGCTCGAAGCTATCTTTGACCGTTTTCGCGGCGACGTCCTGAAGAAAGCTTGCGAGGGTCTTCTCTTGCGGAGGGAGCTTGGCACCGCTGCCGAGGAAGAATACGTGACGCCCACGCCGATGACGTCCCGCCTTTAGATAATCTGCCACTACACCGAGCATGGTACTTCCTTGGAGACGAGAAGCGACGAGCGAGAGACGAAACTAGAGTGTCTCCTGCCGCTTCCGCGCCGTTTCTGAAGCTGCTGTTGTGCTGCCTCTGTTCTGTCTACGTGCTGCAGTTGCTTCTGGTGGGCCCGGCTGGGTTCGAACCAGCGACCAATCGGTTATGAGCCGACCGCTCTGCCGCTGAGCTACGGGCCCGCATGTTCAGGCTAGCAGGTATTATACCCCACCCCTCAGTGGACGGCAAGCTCGCCACCGGAGCGTCATCCACTCTCCAGGAACTCCCGTAGAGTCAAAGCCAGGTCCCGGCCCAGCGCTCGTGCACTCTCCGCCGTGACCGGCACCCCATGCGCATTGGCATAGGCAACCTCCAGAGACCCCACCAGCTTGACATTCCGCCAGTGAGAGGGCGCGAGCGCGAAAGTCTCCTTGCCGCCGTAGCCTTCCCAGCAGTTCCAGCCGTTGCCCTTCTCTCCAAAGGGCACATTATCGTTAGGGTCAAAGGGAAGCGGGCCCGTGCGCACACGCTGCAAGATTGCCGAAAGGCGATCAATCTTCTCCTGGTTGGTATCGTTGGCCACCCAGAAAATGGCCTCGTCTTGCGGTCCGTAGATCCAGGGACAGTGGAAGTCGAGCAGCACATCGGGACGCTGCACCCCCCGCGCCATGAACCTCCGTTTGACGGCACGCACCTCGGGGTAGAGGCTGCGCCCGCCGTAGTCCCGATTGTGATCCCAGGGGCGCCGGTTCTTCCCCTGGTCGCCTTCCTCCACTCCGTCCTTGTCCATGAAAGGCACCACCAGACAATACACCTTCTCTCGCAGCCATGCCCCCAGCTCGTCCTGCGCCAGCGCGCTCTCCATTATCCCTTCCAGCACGTAGTTGGCCATCATCTCACAGGCGTGGTGCCGCGCTACCAGCAGCCAACGATACTCCTCCCCACCGTCCATCCGCCCGAGGTGAAGCAGCTCCACCTCCCGGCCCTTCCTGCTCTTGCAGAGCACGTCTCGGCGCAGCGCCGGGTCATTCTCATGAGCGGCCAGGAACTTGTCCAGCTCCTGCTGCAGATAGGCCATGCCCAGGCAGAATCGCACTTCCTCGCCTTCCGGGGGGAAGGCATAGGTGAACGCGTCATGCGTGTCATCCTCGAGGCCCAGCCACTCCCACGTGAGCCCCTTATCCAGGCTAACGGCTGGCCCCCGTGCCCCCACGACGTTACCGTCGGTAAATTGGAAACGAAGTTCCCGACCCTCCGCACCACGCACCCGAAAATACCAATAGAACCACCAGCCCTCAGTATCCCGCGGGTCTTGCCGCAGATATACCGCATCGCCCTCCTGACTCTGGAATATGATGTTCCCGCCCGGAAAGTCCGCGTCAATAGTCATCTACCTATCTCCTCAGGAGTTCGCGGAAAGTCAGCCACACAATCCGCGGCAGCGCCGCCAGCCGCGGCAGACGCCAGGGCTCCTTCCAGGTACGGTAGGCCCATTCCAGGCCACAGCGCTGCATCCACACCGGCGCGCGCTTCTTCCGTCCGGAGATGACATCAAAGCTCCCGCCGACACCGATGCACACCGGGGTACCCAACTCCTCGAGATGCTGCTTGATCCACTTCTCCTGCCGGGGGATACCTAGCGCTACGAACAATACGCCGGGCCCCGCTGCGGCGATCTCCCTGACGAGCAATGCTTCCTCCTCCAGGTTGAAGTAGCCGTGGTGTGTGCCCGCGACACACAGCCCCGGTACCTGTCGCTGCAGGACGGCGGCCGCCTCCTGCGCCACGCCCGGCTCTCCACCCAGCAGGTATACGCTGCGGTGTTGACGGGCCGCCGCCTCGCACAGTCTGCCCACCAGGTCACAGCCAGACACCCGCTCCTCCAGCGGCAGATTCAGCAGCCGCGCCGCCAGCACGACCCCTGCACCGTCGGCCGTCACCAGGTCTGCCTGGTTCATGATCTCCCGCAGTTCCTGGTCCTCCTGCGCCCGCATGACGGTGGAGGAGTCGGAGGTCACGATCATATGCGGGTGGTCCTCGCCTAGGAATTCCTCCACCTGCGCCAGGGCTGCTTCCCAGCCTACCGTGTGCACCCGCACCCCCAGCAAGCTTATCGCCCGGTCCCCGGATCTTTCCACTCGCAGGGGCCGCGGCAACAGGCGCAAGATCACATAGGACGTCGCCAGGCCCAGGACCAAGGCGGCGGCCAGGAGGAGGGCCTTCACCAAGAAAGACACCTCAATTAGCCACACCAGCAACAACGCTAAGGCACAGAGGTACGCGGTGCCCGCCAGAGCCAGAACCACCACCTGCCGGCGCGTATAGCCCTGCGTCAGGAGCAGCATATCCACGTTTTGTCGACGCTCCCCCATGGTCAGGGACCGCCCACCATGGCGCAGGTTCTGGATGTAGGCATAACCCACGGAAAAGATGGGTACGCCAATCACCAGCAGTGGGAGCAGCGCGACCAGGAAAGCGGTGTGCTTGAGCGCGCCGAGGACCGACAGGCCCCCTAACACAAACCCCACGGTCACTGCACCCGCACGGGCCGTGTGCCGCGAGAGATAGCGTGCGAAGGGGACCAGCACCAGCCCCAACACGCCGAGCATACCGGCCAAGTACTGTGCGCCCGGCCCTACCATCTCCGGCTGTAGCAGCGAAATCCCGTACATCGTGAGCCCTGCCAGGCCAGCCACTCCCAGGGGGATTTCGAGCAGACCAGCGTTCCAGCCGAAAACCATGGCGCACGTCGCTAGCCAGACTACCGTCACCAGAGGCCCTGCCCAGCCCAACGCAACGAAATCGGTCATGAAGGGGAGTTTGACCGAACTGATGCCCACTCCGCCCTGGACGGCCACCACAGCCCCCAGAATCAGACCCGGCAGCGCGGTCAGCAGACGCCAGTTGAGGAAATCACAGAGCGTAGTGAGGAGCCAGACGACAACTCCTCCCATCAGCAGAAAGAAGACCGGCAAGCCCTCGGCGCAGGAGATACCGAAGAACACGCCAAAGATCAGCGGCCACAGGACCAGCAGCCCCGACGCGTCCAGACGCGCGGCCTCCCGCTTGTCCTGCCTGAGCCGGGCCCGCTCAGCCACCGCGAACAAGGCTGCCAGCAGCACCGCTATGACTACCGGGGCAATGCGCGTCGGGATCAACTTGTCTCACCGAATCCGGCGCAGGTGGTGTGACTAACGCACCAGGCTGGCGACGAGGTCTCCCTGCTCCGTGGTACTGATGCCGCTTTTGGTCGAGAGATCGCCCAGCTTGCCCGAGGAGAGCGCCTCACTAATGGCCCGCTCAATCGCTGCAGCGGCTTCGGTCTCGCCCAGATGATCCAGCATCATGGAGGCCGCCGCGATGGTGGCGATCGGGCAGATTACGTTCTGGCCCGTATACTTCGGTGCCGAACCGTGAATCGGCTCAAACATGGAGACGCCCTCCGGATTGACATTTCCGGAGGCGGCGACTCCCATGCCGCCTTGAATCATCGCTCCCAGATCGGTGATGATGTCCCCGAACATATTGGTGGTCACGACCGTGTCAAACCACTCGGGATTCTTCACGAACCACATGCAGCACGCATCCACAAAGGCGTGCTCCTGCTTGATGTCGGGGTATTCCTTGCCCACTTCGGCGTAAGTGCGTGTCCACAACCCATGCCCGTACGTGAGCACGTTAGCCTTGTCCACCATGTGCAGCGTATGCTTGCGCGCGCGCTTGCGACACAGCTCGAAGGCGTAGCGGATGATGCGCTCGGTCCCTTTGCGGGTGTAGACCGCGGTCTGCAGCGCGACCTCATCGGGGGTATCCTGCTTCATGGTCCCGCCGATGCCCACGTACATGTCCTCGGTGTTCTCGCGCACCACCATGAAGTCAATGTCCTCGGGGCCCTTGTCCTTGATCGGGGTCCAGACTCCGGGATACAGCTTGATGGGCCGTAGGTTCACATACTGGTCGAACTCGAAGCGAATCTTGAGCAGAATCCCCTTCTCCAGGATCCCCGGAGTGACGTCGGGATGCCCCACCGAGCCCAGGTAGATGGCATCCATCTCCGCCAGCTCAGCCATGACCGATTCGGGGAGAATCTCGCCCGTGCGCAGGTAACGATCGCCACCGATATCATAATCCGTGGTCTCATACTTGATGCCATACTTCTCGGCGGCCACGGCTAGAACTTTCAGACCTTCACGAATGACCTCGGGTCCAATACCGTCACAGGGAAGAACTGCTATCTTGTACATGAAATCGATATCTCCGTTTCTTGAGTGTCCCAGTCGAGCACCGCATTATAGCAGAATCGAGGAGACAGGGGCAAAAGGCATTGGCGCGACGGGAGATTGCCTGCAAATGGGCAGCCACGGACAGAGAATGCGTCCGGCTGGTATAGACCGATTTTCAGCCTCTCGACGCCCCGGACCCAGCCATTCTCAACCTGCGGCGGTTACCGGCCGACCACGACCAGCCTGCCGCGGACACCGCACTCTCTGCCCCCCGCCGCATCAGAAGACAGGCGGAGGCGGCGGGGCGACCGAATTCATCACGTTCACCGTGATGGTCGCCGACCCCAGACGTCCGTTGCTGTCCGTGGCCTGCGCCGTCACCGGATAACTGACATCGTCCATGGCTATGGTGTTAAAGGTGGTGGACCCCGTCAAGGTCTGCGATCCCCCCATGACGGTCTGGGTGGCAGTGCCGAAGGTGACGTCAACCTTGGTGATAGTGGCGCCGGCTTGTGCCGTGGCCGTGAAGCGCACTTCGCAAGTCCCCACCGCCACACCACCGTTGGCCGGAGAGGTGATCTCGACCGTCGGCGGCTGCGTATCAGCGGGCTGGAGCTGGACCGTTCTTACCGCCCCGTCCACCAGCGCCGGGGTGGATTTGTCATAGGCCAGGGCCTTGATGACATAGGCGCCCGGCGTCAGTCCGGCCGTGCTCCATTGAAAGACGTAGGGCGAGGCGCTGTCGACAAACGGATTGGCGCCGTTCACGTAGAAGACCACCCGCTGGATCCCGGCTGGCGCGCTCGCCGTCGCCGTGCAGGTGACGGTCTCCCCCACCTTGGGGGTGCTCTTGTTCACGGTCAGCGCTACCGTTATGCCCGTGCTCTCCACGGTCACCGTGATACTTGCGCTCTTGGACTTCGCCGGGGAGGACTTGTCATACGCCGTCGCCGTGACCCGGTACTGCCCGACCGCCACCGCAATGGTGTCCCAGGCTACCTGGTACGGGGAGCTGGTGTCCGTGCCCAGCGCGATGGCGTTTCCCCCGGCGACGGGCGTCGCGCTGAAGACCACGCGACTGATTCCATTGGTCGCGGAGGCCGAAACGGAGAGATCCACTACCGCCGCGTGCTTGACGGTAAGCGCGCCGCCAGGCACGTTTAGCCAGTTCACGGTCACGGTGGACCCGCCTCCGCCTCCCCCGCCCCCACCACCACAGCCGGGAACCGTCACGGCTACAGGGAGTATGGCGATCGCCATCAGCAAGTAGTGCCATCCGCTACGCATGCAGTTCACGCTCCTGGGGCCATTAGTGCTGCTTCAGAAGAGGACCAGAGAGTCTTCTCCTCCACCTCATCCTGATACTCCGCGGCCCACCGAACCGCGTGTTGGACGATCCCCACCTGCTCAAGGTTCCCTTGCCGAGCATGTCATCCCTTGTGTATAATCATACATCATCCTTCGCCGTCGCGCGAGAGGCCTGTTGCGGGAGTTTTTTGTGATGAGTTCCGACCTTTCCCTGGGCATTGACATAGGCTCCATTAGCGTGAACCTGGTTGTACTCGACCGTGAGCACGTCGTGCTGGAGGAGCACTACCTGCGCCACCATGGCCAGCCCATGCGGGTGGCCGCGGAGGCCCTCCGGGCTGCACGGACACGACACGGTGACTGTCTGACTCGAATCGCCGCCACTGGTACCGGGGGACGAGCCGTGGCGCAGATCCTGGACGCTGTCTTCGTCAACGAGGTCGTCGCCCAGGCTGCCGCCACTCGCGCTCTGCATCCCGAGGTCAACACCATCATCGAGATCGGCGGGGAGGACTCCAAGCTCATCCTGTTGCGCGATGCCGATGGGCGGCGCGCCGAAGGCGTGGCCGACTTCGCCATGAATGCCATCTGCGCTGCCGGCACCGGCTGCTTCCTCGACCAGCAGGCCACTCGCCTCAACCTCACCATCGAGGAGTTCGGACAAGAGGCACTCAAGTCCGAGCGCCCACCCCGAGTGGCTGGCCGGTGTAGTGTCTTCGCCAAGAGCGACATGATCCATCTCCAGCAGAAAGCCACGCCGGAGAGTGACATCATTGCCGGCTTGTGCTTCGCCCTGGTCCGCAACTTTAAGAGCACCGTCGGCTCTGGCGCCCCACTCCTCCCGCCGGTCGCCTTCCAGGGCGGGGTGGCGGCCAACCCCGGCATCGTCCGCGCCATGCGCGAAGTCCTGGAGGTGGACGACGACGCGCTGATCATTCCCGAGCATTTCGCCTCCATGGGCGCTATCGGGGCAGTCCTGGTTGCCGGGGACAGCGTGCCGGAGCCTCGCTGGGCTCGCCTGGACGACCTCGCGAAGTATGTCGCGCCCGGAGCGCAGCAGAAGCTCCCGCCCCTGCGCCTGGAGAAGTCGGTCATCATGCCCGCCCAGATCCGGGAGGACCTCCCGGCCCAGCCAATTCCCGCCTACCTGGGCGTGGACGTGGGCTCCATCAGCACCAACGTCGTCGTCATTGACGCAGAGGGCAACGTCCTGGCAAAGGAATACCTCATGACGGCCGGCCGCCCGCTGGAGGCGGTCAAGGAGGGTCTGCGCCGCGTGGGCGCCAAGCTCGGTGATCGCGTGGAGATCCGCGGCGCCTGCACCACTGGTTCCGGGCGCTATCTGACCGGCGACTTCCTGGGCGCCGACGTGGTCAAGAACGAGATCACCGCCCATGCGCGCGGTGCGCTGTTCGTGGACCCCCAGGTGGACACCATCTTTGAGATCGGGGGACAGGACAGCAAGTACGTGAGCCTGGAGAAGGGCGCCGTCATAGACTTCGAAATGAACAAGGTCTGCGCCGCCGGCACCGGCTCCTTCCTGGAGGAACAGGCAGAGCGCCTGGGCATCTCCATCAAGGGGGAGTTCGCCGAGTTGGCCTTCCAGTCCAAGCAGCCCCTCAACCTGGGCGAGCGCTGCACCGTCTTTATGGAGACGGAGCTCACGCGCAATCAGCAGGCCGGCGCTGCCACGCCAGACCTGGTGGCGGGTCTCGCCTACTCCATCGTCTACAACTACCTGAACAAAGTCGTGGCCCAGAAACGAGTCGGCGAGCACATCCTCTTCCAGGGTGGAACGGCGCTCAACCACGCCGTCGTGGCGGCCTTCGAACAGGTCACCGGCAAGCCCATTATCGTCCCGCCGCACAACGAGGTCCTAGGCGCGCTGGGCTGCGCGATCATCGCCATGGAGGAGGCTCCCGAGGAGGGAAGCAGCTTCAAGGGCTTCGGCATCACAGAGACGGAGTACACCGTCGAGACCTTCGAGTGCCAGGACTGTCCCAATCACTGCGAAATCAACCGGGTACTCATCGCCGGTGAGCCGCCGCTGTACTACGGCAGCCGCTGTGAGAAGTACGATGTCCGCGAGAAGAAGGCCAAGCCCTCTGAGAGCGAGCTGCCAGACCTTTTCCGTGAGCGCGAGAAGCTGCTGCTCAACTCCTACACCCCCTCCCGCGAGCTGCCCGAGGACGCCCCGCGCGTGGGTATCCCCCGGGCGTTGCTCTTCCACGAGCTTTTCCCCTTCTGGCAGGCAGTGGTCACGGAGCTGGGCGGGCAGATCGTGCTCTCCAGCCGCACCAACAAACGCATCATCCACAGCGGCGCGGAGGCCTCCATCGCCGAGACTTGCTTCCCCGTCAAGATCGCGCTCGGGCATCTGCTGGAACTGGTGGAAAAGGACCTGGACTACCTTCTTCTTCCCAGCGTCATTACCCTGGAACCGCGCGCCCGCCAGACCACCGACAGTTTCGTCTGCCCGTACAATCAGAGCCTGCCCTACACCATGCGGGCAACGATAGACTTTGCCGCCCACCACCTCCGGGTGCTCTCACCGGTGGTGTATTTCTCCCTGGGTCGCCATCATCTCACTGACGCACTGCTCGAGCTGGGCCAGGTGCTGGGCGCTGGGCGCGCGCAGGTGGCCCAGGCCGTGGATACCGGCCTGGCCGCTCTGGAGAACTTCCGCCGCGCAATGGAGGAGCGCGGGCGCGAGGTGCTCGCGCAGCTCGGCCCGGAGGCTACCGGCATTGTGATCGTCAGCCGCTCGTACAACGGCTGCGACCCAGGTGCCAACCTCCAGATACCGCAGAAGCTTCGCGATATGGGGGTCCTGCCCATCCCGCTGGACTTCCTCCCCCTCGACGAACTGGAGCTTCCCGAGGACTGGTTCAACATGTACTGGGGCTACGGCCAGCGCATTCTCCTGGCCGCGGCTCGCATCGCAGAGGATGAACGCTTGCACGCGCTCTACCTCTCCAACTTCAGTTGCGGTCCTGACTCCTTCATGTTGAAGTTCTTCACCGAACGTCTGGGCAACGACCCTTGCCTGGTCATCGAGGTAGATGAGCATAGCGCCGACGCGGGCATGATCACGCGTTGCGAGGCCTTCCTCGATAGTCTGGCCGCGACCCGCGGCCACCTCCGCTCACCCGGACGTGACTTCCACCCGTTGACCCTCGAGAAGAACAGCAATCGCACGGTGTTCATCCCCAACATGAGCAGCCATGCCTATGCCCTGGCCGCGGCTTTCAAGGCCTGCGGCGTGCAGGCTGAACCTCTGCCGGAACCTGACGACGAAACCCTGTACTGGGGGCGCCAATACACCTCCGGCAAGGAGTGCTTTCCCTGCATCGTCACCACCGGGGACATGGTCAAGTACATTAAGCGCGGCGACTTCGACCGCGACCGGGTGGCCTTCTTCATGGGCGGTTCCGGCGGGCCATGCCGCTTCGGACAGTACAACACGCTCCAGCGCATGGTACTCGATGACCTGGGCTATCCCGACATACCCATCTACGCTCCCAACCAGGCCTCCAGCTTCTACAACGATCTGGGCCTGGTGGGGCGTAAGTTCCTGCGCCTGGGCTGGCAAGGGCTCGTAGCAATGGACCTGCTCGACAAGGCTTTGCTGCAGACTCGTCCCTATGAGACCGAGCCTGGCGCGACTGAGCAGGTATACTGGGACTGCGTGCACGAGGTGTCTGCCGCCCTCGCCACGGACTCGCGTCGGGTACCTGCCACCCTGCGCCGCGCCCGAGAGCGCTTTGCCCGGATCCCGGTCGACCGCAGCGTCCCGCGGCCGCTCATCGGCCTGGTCGGTGAATTCTACCTTCGCTCCAACGCCTTCAGTAACCAGGACCTGGTACGCAAACTAGAGAGCCTCGGCGCCGAGGTCTGGGCGGCGCCGGTGTATGAGTGGTTCTTGTACCGCAACTTCCGCCGGGACATGCGCGCCGCCCAACGCGGCGACTGGAAGCTCCGCGTCAAGAACTGGGTCATGGATCGCGTCATGCACGTCGACGAGGCTCGGCTGGTCGCCGCCATGGACGGGTTCCTCATCAATGCCCATGAGCCCCCCTCCCGACAGGTCCTGGAAGAAGCCGCGCCGTACGTGCATCATACCTTTGAGGGCGAGGCCATCATGACCATCGGCAAGGCCGTAGACTTCGCCCGTCAGGGGTTGGCCGGAATCGTCTCTGTGATGCCCTTCACCTGCATGCCCGGCACCATCTCCCAGGCGCTGATGCGGGCGGTGCGTGCCGACCACGCTCAGATACCCTTCCTGAACATGGTCTACGACGGGATGGAACAGGCCACCGCCGAGACCCGCCTGGAAGCCTTCATGGCTCAGGCCCGTGCCTACCTGCACCGCACTGCCGACCACAAGGGAGTCCTTTCATGAGCACCGATTCGGCTACCCTGTTGGAGGCCCTCCAGATCTGGAATGAAGGACTGCATGCGGCTTTTACCGACCTTCTGCATCACGAGGGGAAATGGTTCTGCGTGTTCCGCGAGGGCCAAGAGCATGCCAGCTTCGATGGCCAGATTCGGGTCCTGGTCTCCGAGGAGGGTCAGACCTGGAAGTCCTGCGCGGTCGTGACCATGCCCGGTGCGGACCTCCGCGATCCCAAGCTAAGCCTTACGCCGGAGGGGCGTCTAATGCTGGTTGCCGGCATGCGCATCGCCCAGCACACGGGACGCACGCTGGGATGGTTCTCCTTCGACGGAGCCAATTGGGGCAGCCCCTCCGTCCTGGTGCCGGATGATGAGTGGCTCTGGCGTGTTACGTGGCACGCCGGTGTCGCTTACGGAGTAGCCTACAACTGGGGGCCCCCGGAGGCGCCCCACTATCTGCGCATGTACACAAGCCGCGCGGGCCGCTCCTTCCAATCTCTGGGCGAGGAGTTGCTCACTGAGGATTTCCCCAACGAAACCTCCCTGGTCTTTCGCGAGGACGGTCTCTGCTATGCCCTGGTGCGCCGCGAGACAGGCTCCCGCTCAGCAGTCCTGGGCACTTCTCCCATGCCCTATGCCATCTGGACCTGGCAGGATACTGGCCTCTCCCTGGGCGGCCCCAACCTTCTGGTGTTGCCCGACGGCAGGCTCATCGCCGGGGGGCGCATACATGGTGACTCCGGTCCACAGACTGCTCTGCTCTGGCTCGACCCGGATACGGGCGAATCCACTCCTTTCCTCACCCTGCCCTCCGCAGGAGACACAAGCTATCCCGGCCTGGCATGGTATGAAGACGTGCTCTGGGTAAGCTATTACTCCTCCCATGAGGGCCCTACCGCCATTTACCTGGCCAGGGTGGAGGTTCCGTCGTCTTAGGGCCCGGTTCCACGGCGTCCTGGTCAGTCATTGGTGACGCGCGTCAAACGTCTCGCCGGCAAGGAGACAGAGCATGAGCTACGAGGAAACACGAGCACCTGAGCTTTTCCCGCCTCCCCCGCAGTGCGCCTACCATCCGGATCGCGCCGCGGTAGGGTATTGCTCTCAGTGTGGACAGCCCACTTGCGCCGAGTGCTTCCTGCCCCACGGAGACCGCCGTCTGTGCCCGGTGTGCGTGGTCAGTGCGCCCAAGCCACCCCCCAACACCCCTGCTCTCGTCTTCGGCATTATCGCCGGGGCCCTGTTCCTGTGCCTGGTGGCGCTGTTGATTGTTTACGGCGTTACGGTACGCCGGGCCCGCGCGACCGAGCCCGCCTCCCAACTGGCCGAGGGGCCGACCTCCGACTACGGTCTTACCGCGCCTGCCATGCAGCTAACCCCGCCAGCTATGGAACTGCCCGGGACCTCAGGCATCCCGCTTACGGCACCCGGCTACATGACGCCGAACCTTCCGCCCTACGGCGGAGGGATGCCACCCATGATGCCCCCCATGCCACCGCTCACCCCGCCAGCCGCGGCACCCGCGCCACCGCCTCCGCCAGCGCCCAGTTCTGCGGGCGCCATCTCGGCGGCGCTCGCAGGCCGTCCCGGTTGGGTCGGAAAGGTTGTCTCCCACTCGCCTGACTGGAAGCAGGTTGTGGTGCACGTCGGCCCTTCCCAGAAGGACCTGCGCGTGGCCCGGGAGCTGGTCTGGGTGGGGGGCACCAACTCCTTCGACATCCTGAGCGAGGGGCCGGTGCAGAAAGCGGCTCCTCAGCCCGCCACTCCACCCAGCAGTAGCGGGCGAGCCACACTGGCGCCCGCGCCCAAACCGAGTGAGAGCGCAGCCAAGCGCGCCGCGCTCGCGGATGAGCCACCGGGCTATCAGGCCAAGGTCATCTCACACTCTGCGGATTGGCGCGAGGTGACGATCCAGACCGGACCCCCTCAGGGCCCGCCTTCCACCATGCTCAGGTTCCACTGGGATCCGGGGCTGAAGGACTACGTCCTGAACTACGCGGGTCCACCCGGCCAAACGCCCCCGCCGCCGCCTGACGACTAGAGCCTCACTCGCGCTATTCCAGACCCTCTCCAGTGGCCGTGCCGCTGAGTTGTCCATGCTTGACCCCGCGCATGGACATCAGGCGGTCCGCCAGCGCCTGCACCTCGGCTCCCTTCCCGCGCACCACGATGACCTCCACACAGTTATGATGATCCAGATGGACGTGCGTGGAGCACACGACAATCTCGTGCCGCTGATGCTGGAACTCGGTGAGATGCTCGTCGAGGCCGTAGGCGTGGTGGTCATAGACCAGTGTGATCACGCCCACCACCTCGGCCTGCGAGTCGGCCCAGCGCCCGGCGATCAGGTGGTCGCGTACGACATCGCGCAGCGCCTCCGAGCGATTGGTATACCCTTCCAGCCCAATATGCTCATCAAAGGCCTTCAGCAGCCCCTCCGGCATGGAGACCCCAAAGCGTTGCAGCGCAGGCATGCGCCTCACCTCATCCCTTCGATAGTGTCGCCATGATAGACCAGTCTAAGGTCCCTGGGCAAGCGTCTCTCCCCTATCCCCACGCCTTCTCAATTCAGACCGGTAGCGGGGGATCGGTCAAGGAAAGCAAAACGGGGCCGGAGGAATGCCTCCGGCCCCGCTGCTGGGTCTCTTCTCACCAGCCCCGTGGCCTTCTCTACGCCGTTTGTGAAGCCGCCGTTCGACTGCCTCTGCGCTGCCTCGGAACTGGCGTTCCGCTGCTGTTGCTACATCATGTCGGGGCCCATGCCCCCGCCGGGTGGCATCGGAGGCTTCTCCTCCTCCACCTCGGAGATCAGGGCCTCGGTGGTTAGCACCATGGCCCCGATGCTGGCAGCGTTCTCCAGCGCGCAGCGCACTACCTTGGCCGGGTCGATGATCCCCGCGGCTAGCATGTCCTCGTACTTCTCGGTAGCCGCATTGAAGCCCAGGGTGAGCTGCTCGGCGTTGCTCAGCCGCTCGGCCACCACACTGCCCTCCATCCCTGCATTGGCCGCGATCATCTTCAGCGGCTCGGCGAGTGCCTTGCGGACAATTTGTCGCCCGGTCTTGATGTCCTCGCGACCACCGCGCAGCTTGTCCACCGCAGCCGCCGCGCGCAGCAGCGCGACGCCGCCTCCCGGCACGATACCTTCCTCAATCCCAGAGCGTGCCGAGGACAGGGCGTCCTCATATCGATGCTGCTTCTCCTTCAGCTCGGTCTCAGTCGCGGCGCCCACACGAATCAGCGCCACGCCGCCGGCCAGCTTGGCCAGCCGCTCTTCGAGCTTCTCGCGGTCATAGTCCGAGTCGGTGTCTTCGATCTCTCGCCGTATCTGCGCAATGCGCCCGGCAATGGCGTCCCGGGTGCCGGCGCCCTTGATGATGGTCGTGTCGTCCTTGTCCACGGCTACGCGCTCCGCGCGCCCGAACTGGTCGAGCTCAATGTTCTCCAGCTTGAGCCCCAGCTCCTCAGAGATGAAGGTCCCGCCGGTGAGGACAGCGATGTCCTCCATATTGCGCTTGCGTCGGTCGCCGAACCCGGGGGCCTTCACGGCCACGGATTGCACCGTGCCGCGCATCTTGTTGACCACCATGGTCGCTAGCGCCTCGGCTTCCACGTCCTCTGCGATGACCACCACCGGCGAGTTCGCCGAGGCGGCTTTCTCCAACACAGGAACGATGTCCATGGCGGAGCTGATCTTCTTCTCGTAGATGAGAATCAGAGGATTGTCCAGGACGCACTCCATGGTCTCGGTGGCATTGACGAAGTACGGGGAGATGTAGCCCTTGTTGAACTGCATGCCCTCCACGACCTCCACCTCGGTCAGGCCGGTCTTGGAGGCTTCCACCGTGATAACCCCGTCCTTGCCGACCTTGGCCATGGCGTCGGCGATGATGGTCCCGATCTCGGGGTCATTACCGGCAATCCCGGCGACGTGGGCAATGTCTGGCCCGCTCTCCAGCGGCTTGGCCATCTCCTGGACGAACTTCACGACCGCCTGTGTCGCCTCCTCGATGCCGGCCTTCAGCTCCATGGGGTTGGCCCCAGCGGCGACATTGCGCATGCCCTCACGGACGATAGCCTGCGCGAGCACGGTCGCGGTCGTCGTCCCGTCACCGGTGTCATCGTTGGTCTTGGAGGCCACCTCCTTGCAGAGCTGAGCGCCCATGTTCTCCCACTTGTCCTCCAACTCGATCTCCTTCGCGACGGTAACGCCATCCTTGGAGATAACCGGGGCGCCCCACTTCTTCTCAATGACCACGTTCCGGCCCTTGGGCCCCAGGGTCACTTTCACCGCGTCGGCCACGCGATCCACGCCCCGTTCCAGATGCCGTCGCGCCTCGTCATCAAATGCAATCTTCTTGGCTGCCATAGTCTTGACTCCTCCTTATCCTCGCGCGGGGACTCCCCCTGCATTATTTCTTCTTGCCCGTCTCCTGAATGGCGAGCAACGAGTGTTCATCAACCAGCAAGTACTCCTTGCCGTCAATCTTGATCTCGTTGCCACCGTACTTGGTGTACATCACGATGTCGCCCACCTTTACGTCCACGGGGACGACCTTCCCCTCATCCGTCTTCCGGCCAGGTCCCACCGCGACCACCTTTCCTGCACGCGGGGCCTCTTGCGCGCCCTCCGGGAGATAAATCCCTCCGGCACTCTTCGCCTCGGGCTCCAGGGGTTCCACCAACACGCGATCACCCAATGGCTTGAGCATCTTGCACACACCGTCCTTTATGAAGCAGTATACGGGGCACCGAGAGCGACGAACCGTCGGCGCGGTACCCTCTATGACGTGGTTAGCACTCCATGAGGTCGAGTGCCAAACGCGATATTACACTGGCATGCCCGAGTTTGTCAACCCCCCCAGGTGAAAATTCTTGGGTTTAGCACTCTCTGTATCGGACTGCCAACTCGCCAACCCCTAGCTTCATCTCATCCAGCCATCCCCCCAACGTCTCCTGGCCATTCATTCGTCGTTCAGTACGCTGCACGTACGGTGGCCTACCCGTTCCCCCGCACTCTTCCTCCGGTGCTTCCAGCTGCCAAATCCCGACAAATCTCGTGAAGGTATGGTGAAAGCCGGAGAAGGAGTATCCTTGTTCACTGCGGAATAGTGTCACAAGAATTGTAGCGTCGTGAGCACTCACAGGGGGTCTATCGTGGAAACCTGGGACATCGTAGAGGACTGGAAACAAGCCATAGCCACGGCGGCTGAGCTTAAGGTCTCGGACGTCTTCTGGAAGCCTGGGGGGCCGCCCTGGATGCGCATCAAAGGCGCGATTGAGCCCACCGAGTTCCCTGTCCTCACAGAGGAGGACACCACGCGTCTGGCCCATTCCCTCATGCGTGAGCGCGACTGGGAGCGCTTCCAGGACTATCCCGAGCGCGACATCGGCCTGACCATCCCCGACCTTTGTCGCCTGCGCATCAACGTCTACCGCGAGCGGGGCAATATCTGTCTCGTCATGCGTTTGATCCCACTGGAGATCCCCACTCTCGATGAGCTGGAGATGCCCGAGGTCCTCAAAACCGTCGCCATGAGCCCGCAAGGCCTGGTGCTGGTCACCGGCCCTACCGGGTGCGGTAAGTCTACCACGCTGGCTGGCATGCTCGATCATATCAACCGCAATCGGAAAGCACATATCGTCAGCATCGAGGACCCCATCGAGTATGTCCACCAGGACAAGCACTGCATCGTCAGCCAACGAGAGGTCAGTATTGATACCGAGAGCTTTGCCGACGCCCTCAAGTACTGCATGCGTCAGAACCCGGACATCATTCTCATTGGTGAGATGCGTGACGTCGAGACCTTCAACACCGCCATGCAATCCGCTGAGACCGGCCACTTGGTCTTCTCCACGGTGCACACCACCAGCGCCTCCGAGACGATGGAGCGTATTCTCAATATGTTCCCTCCCTCGGAGCGCGAACAGGTCGCCGTTCGTCTCAGCCGTACCCTGCGTGCCGTCATCTCCCAGGCGCTCATCCCTCGCATGGACGCCGCGGGCCGCGTCGCGGCGCTGGAAATCATGGTGGTCACCCCCACGGTCCGCAAATACATCGAGGACGGCCGCGCCAGCCAGGTGGAGGAAGCCATCGAGGACGGCGGCCACTGGGGCATGCAGACCAAGAATCAGGCTCTGCTCAAGCTGTATGCCGATAAGGTGATCTCGGCTGAGGAGGCCATGTTCAACGCGGGGAACTACACCCAGATGCGCCAGATCCTGCAGCGCTACGACAAGGAGCAGGCTGACGTCGCGGCGGCCGCCAAGGCCAGAGAAGAGGAGATCGCGCGCAAGCGCCGCGCCCAGCACCGGGCCCGTGAGGCTTCTGCGGCCGCCGCTCAGCAGCAGGCACAGCCTCCGAGCGACCAGCCTGCTCAGCCGGCCTCCTCTGGACAGCCCGGCTCCCAGCGGCCGCCTGGTTCGTCTGCGCCCCCATCGCCATAGCCGCTGACTCGAGGGAGGTAGCTCGTCATGGACTACGTACTGGATGACTTGCTCCGCCAGATGCCAGACCTCAAGGCCTCGGACTTGCACCTCCGGGTGGGAGAACCCCCGGTGATGCGCGTCCACGGTGATCTCAGACGCCTGGATTACGCGGTGCTCAGTAATCTCGATATCATGGACCTGTGCTACTCCATCCTCGACGACCGCCAGAAACGGCGTCTGGAGGAAAACCTCGGTCTCGACCTGGCCTATGAAGTCCCCGATTTGGCCCGCTTCCGGGTCAACATGTTCTTCCAGCAAGGAGCCCTGGGAGCGGTCATGCGCATGATCCCTCTCAACGTCGAGACCGTTGACCAACTTGGACTGCCCCCCATTCTCAAGGACCTGGCCCTGCTCCCCCGCGGTCTTATCCTGGTCACCGGCCCCACCGGTTCGGGCAAGTCCACTACTCTGGCCGCCATGGTGGACCACATCAATGAGCACCGCCCCGAGCATATCGTCACTATCGAGGACCCCATCGAGTTCGTCCACAATGACAAGCGTTGCGTCATCGAGCAGCGGGAGATTGGCCAGGACACCACCAGTTTTGCCGAAGCTCTCAAACACGTCGTCCGCGCTACTCCCGATGTCATCCTCGTCGGCGAGATGCGCGACCTGGAGACCATCGCCCTGGCCATCACGGCCGCAGAGACCGGCCACTTGGTCTTCGGCACTCTGCATACCACAGATGCCATGCAGACCGTGGACCGCGCCGTGGACGTCTTTCCTCCACAGCAGCAGTCACAGATTCGCATGCAGCTTGCCGTTTGTCTGGCGGCGGTCATCAGCCAGGCGCTCCTCCCTATCAAAGGGGGAGGCGGCCGAGTCCCCAGCTTCGAGATCATGATCTGCACCCCCGCCATCCGTGCCGTGATTCGCGAGGGTAAGACACACATGATCTACAACCTGATTCAGGCGGGCAAGGACGAGGGTATGGTAGCCCTGGACCAGTACCTGGCGGATCTGGTGAAAGCCGACCGCGTGGACTACGAAATGGCCCTTTCCCGCTCTTCCTATCCGAACGAATTCGCCAAGCGTTGTGGCATGGCCGTAAGCACCAGTACCGGGGCCGAGGCCCCGGAATAGTAATGCCTGAGGCAACGGCTCCTGCAGAGGGACAGTTGCCGCTGCGAGTCACGTCTTACGACCGAGGTGACACACATGGCCGAGATATCGCTGGATCATCTCCTGACCTTCTGTGTGCAGCAGGGCGGCTCCGACCTGCTGCTCAAAGCAGGCCAACCCCCCATCATCCGCCTGCACGGCGACCTGGTGCGGATGAAGATGGAGCCTCTCAGTCCGGAAGCGGTGCGCCGCCTTTCGTTCGCGGTCATCACCGACGAGCAGATTGCACGCTTTGAGCGCAACTGGGAGCTGGACTATGCCTATGAGATCCTCGACGTGGCCCGCTTCCGCTGCAATATCATGCAGCAACGCAGCCAGGTCAGCTCTGTGTACCGCGTGATTCCCTACCGTATTCAGTCCATTGAGGAGCTCGGCCTACCCGACATCTGCTATCGTCTCTCCGACTATCCCCGCGGCCTAGTCCTGGTCACCGGCCCCACCGGATCGGGAAAATCCACTACTCTGGCTGCCATGATTGACTACATCAACTCGACCAAGCCGGTCCACATCATGACGGTCGAGGATCCGGTGGAGTTTGTTCATGAGGACAAGCAGGCGCTTATCAACCAACGCGAACTGGGGCGCGACACCGTCAGTTTCGCTGACGCCCTCAAGTACGTACTCCGGCAGGATCCCGATGTCATCCTGATTGGGGAAATGCGCGACCTCGAGACCATAGCCCTGGCCATCACGGCGGCGGAGACCGGTCATCTGGTCTTCGGCACCCTGCACACCACCAATGCCGTGCAGACCGTGGACCGGGTCATTGACGTTTTCCCGCCTTATCAGCAACAACAGATTCGCATGCAGGTGTCCGTCAATTTGGTCGGCGTGCTCTCCCAGGTCCTGTGCAAGACCGCCGACCACAAGGGTCGGGTAGCCGCCTTCGAGACCATGGAGGCGATCCCGGCCATACGCAATCAGATTCGCGAGGGCAAGACCCACCAGATCGGCTCGATCATCCAGACCGGCTCCAAGCGCGGCATGACTAGTCTGGACCAGTCGCTGGCGCAGTTGGTTGTTGACGGGCGAGCAGACGAGACCTCAGCCCGCAGCAAGACCAACGACATCGAGGAGTACGAGGAGATTCTTCGCCGGTCCGAGCAGAGCTAGCCCTATCAGGCAACTCCGGAACCCCCGCCCATGCACGCACGTCTGTATGACATGTGAGGTCCTCGGGGGGCCGTGGTAGCAGGCCGTGTGTCCATCCCGGATTGGCGCGTTGGACGGCCTCCATTTCTCATGATAACCTGATCCCAGACGGCCGGACGTGTCACCGCATAGCTTCCAACCCTTGCATGTTACTCGTCATTACAGTATAATAACCGCGCGGTTCGATGTATCCCCTCCATTATCTGCTGAATCAGAGGGTCAGCACGTATGCATCGCGGACAAAAAAGCAGCCCAACTCAAGCCCTGAAAGCCTGGCTCCTGGCAGTTTCGCCGATGGTTTTCAGCCTCTCGCTCATCGTCTTTGGCCTGATTCTCGCTTACTGGGCTTTCATCATCTTCAATGGCCAACTCAAGGAGGCTCAGCCCACAGCGGTCGGCGTCATCTCTCACATGGGCGAGCTGCTGACGCTGGCTGCCATCGTCGCGACTACCACCTTCGTCGTGCTGGCGATTCAAGAGGTCGCGCTGGTCGTGGTCCCCACAGTCGTCGGCCTGGCGCTGTTCATGGGACTGCCGGCCCTGGTCATCGGCCAACTCGGAGGTGAGCCCAACGAGGCGGCCGAGGCCCTCATAGGCTGGGGGTCTACGGCGGGGAAGGCTATGCTTGTGGTCTGCTTCCTGCGGGTGATCTACGAAATCTACCGCAGCCACGCGGAAGCTGAGGTGCGCCGGGAAACCGCCGCTCGCGAGGCCGCCGCGCAAGAGCGCAAGAAGGCCATCAAGTCCGTAGTCCGCGAGAAGCCGTTCGCACATTGCTGGGAAATGCCCTTCTGCCATGAAGCGGTTCGCGAGCTCTGCCCCGCTTACAAGGCGAGGAAATCCTGCTGGCGTTTTGGCCGCGGCTGCATGTGCGACGCTGACCTGATTGAGACCCTGATCATGTCGCGCAACCCCGGCCCTACCAGGCAAGCGCGCGAGGTGGAGGCGCAGTACATACGTACCGAGCTTGAGGCCACTCAGGTTCGCCATCGCAGCGAACGCACTATCCCATGCAGCAAGTGTCCCATCTTCGCGGAGCATCAACGGCGCAAGTTCCGCGTGGTGAACCCGATTATCATCGGCGCCACCGTGGTGGCCATCGCCGTGGCATACGTGCCGCTGGCCAAGGTTTACAGCTCTCTCACGGTGCACCTCGCGAAGCTAGCGAGCGGCAGCATCCTCAACCCCAAGGCCGTGGATAACATCGCCTACTGGCGCGAGTATCTGGACACCCCTGCCCTCCAGGGCGCTTTCGTCGTCATCCTGGGCATGTTCTTCCTGGCCTGGATGCTCAAGCTCGGCGAATGGCTGGTACTGGAGAAGAAGGTTCTGTAAAGCTCCAGCCAGTTCTGCTGCGGGTTTATGCCATCTTCCATGAACCGTGTACATGTCATCGTGCATGGCAGAGTCCAGGGCGTGGGTTTCCGTCTCTTCGCCGTGCAGGAGGCGACTCGCCGCGGTCTCGCCGGCTGGGTAAGGAACAAGGGGGAGGAGGAGGTGGAGATCGTCGCTGAGGGCTCCAAGGAGCAGCTGCAGGACTTCCTGAGCGTCCTGCGTCAGGGCCCTGCCCTGGCCTGGGTGCAAAGCTGGGAAGTCCAATGGCAACCAGCCACCGGCGAGTTCCGCGCCTTCTCGGCGCGTGCGAGTACCTGGTAGCAGTGTTCTGGAACCTCCCTTCTGCCTCCGGTGTCTTCTCACTACAGACTACCTTCCGCCCCTCAGCAATTGCCCATGAACAGCTCTTCGCGAACTTCCGACTGGTGGGAGAGATTCTTCGCCTCTCCCGATTGCATACCGTTGTCCTTCTTTCCCGCCAAGCAGGAGACCGACGCCGAAGTGGCCGGCCTGGTGCGGATGCTCGGCCTGCGGCAGCGCACCCGCATTGCTGATATCTGCTGTGGCGCCGGACGGCACCTCGTTCCCCTGGCGCGACGGGGCTACGACGTGACGGGACTGGACATCTCCACCTGGCTCCTGACACACGCGAAAGAGCGAGCTGCACGCCGCGGCCTGTCGCCGCGTCTGGTGCTGGGTGACGCCCGCGCCTTGCCCTTTCGCGATGGCGCCTTCGACGTCGCCTGGAACCTGTTCAATAGCTTCGGCTATTGCGACACCGATGAGGAGAATCAGGCGATCCTTCAGGAGGCAGCGCGCTGCCTCGCGCCGGGCGGACAGTTTCTGCTCGACACCCGCAACCCGCAGTACCAGATACTCTTCGCTCCCCCGCGCCGCACGGTCCGCGCTGCCGGCAAGCTGCGCCTGGTGCAGTTCTGCACCCACGAGCGCGAGCGCCATCGCTTGCGGGTGGTATGGAAGACGCCCGAGGGGCAGATCGTGCACTATGCAAGCTTCAGGCTCTATCAAATAGAGGAGCTGCGCGCCATGATGCAGAAGGCCGGGCTGGAGGAGATCGGACTCTATGCGGGGTATGACGGCCGGCCGTTCAACAGCGGGGAACGCGTTCTAATGTACCACGCGAGGAAGCCGGTGTAGGCCCCTATTCGTCCGCCCCAGGCCTGCCCGGGCCCTCGGACTTGGATCTGATCTGCTCCCGGGCCTCGTCAAACAGGGGCGCGACCTGGGCAGTGGTGTAGGTCCGCTGCCCAAAACTCCTTACCTTAACGCTCTCCAGGAAGCCGCGAAAGTCCTCGAAGTAGGACCCGTAGATGTGGAAGGAATCCGCGATGTGATTGTACTGGCCGACCGCGATCTCCCGCCCCAGCCGCTTCGAGAGCTGCCCCGCCATCTTCCGCTGCAACTCCGTGAAGGCGTACATGTTCATGAAGGCCGCCTTGAAGGCGTCGTTGCTGCGCATGTGCGCGCTCATCACCAGCCGGTCATTGATTAGCCGGAACCAGAGCCGCTGCAGACAGGCGGGGTGCTCGGTCTTGCCGTCCTCCCAGGGCTTCCACAGCGTGGCCTGGGCTCGACGGCTCTCCGGAGCGCTACCCAGGGCGTCCACGACATAGCCCAGTTGGTCCACCGGTTCCCCCATCCCCGGCGCAGTGTACGCCGTCAACCGTTCATGGTAGGTGTACTGCCACTTCCCCGCCGCGGGATCAATCCAGTGGTCGTGGAGACCGTCCAGCACCTCCTGTACATACACCTCCAGGTCGTAGATGCCCCCCGGGAGGGCCCGGTGCAGGCGCGGTTCCGCGAAGGGCTCGGCGACCGCCAGGCACAGCGTCACGTCGCGGCTCGGGGGATCCCCCGGACGATCATACTGCGTGGGGATCTCCCTCCCCTGCTCCCAGGCGGCAATCACCGCACGCTCCCAACCTTCGGGCAGCGTGTGCGTTGTGAGATACACAACCGGCAGGTCCAGTTTGGGTTCTCTCATCAGCCGTGCTCCTCCGTCTTTAGCGCGAGCCTCGCAGCTAGGAGTATCTGGCCTCGTAGTAGGCATCCACTTCCCGGTGGAGAGCGACAATCCGTGCCTCTTCCCCACTGCGCCAGCGCATTCCGCTATAGCCGAAGGTCTGCCGGCTATGATCTTCCAGCCGCGCCAGGTCGTTCTTAATCTGTTGCGCGAAGTCCCCCTCCCAGAGCTCCTTGCCCCCGGACAGGATGATGGGCCGGTCGCCAATCCGTTCCAGCGCCGCCTCCAGCGTTACGCGCGGAGCAATCGAGGGCTTGCAGTCTGACCACTCCGTATAAACCACATTCGGCAGCCCAGCCAGGGTTTCCTCGAATACATGCAGACCGCCACAGGGATGAATGGCAATCTCCCCCAGCGCCTCAGCAATCTGGCAATCATAGGGCAACCCAAACTCTCGGTAGCCATCTCGAGAAATCAGGTTGACCGAACATTCGGCAATCCGCACCCGGTTACCGGGGAAACTCACCATCCGCTCCGGCCCGATCCACTCTGGCAAGGTCTTGAAACACTGAATCAAGAACTCGGTGATTCTCTGCAAGAGCCCGTGCACCCGCTCCGGCTGATCGTGCATGGCCAGAAACAGATCCGTGCCCAACAGCAGGTGAGCGACATTGATCGGCCCCTGCAAGTCCGGGAAGAGGATCTTGATCTCCGGCGGCGTGTTCGCGCGGATGAACTCGATCATCTGCTTGATGCGGGGGAAGACGCCGGCCGTCTTGATGTTCGGCGTCTCCAGATCATCGAAGCTCTCGAGTGCGAGGTAAGCCACCACGCCTCCGGGATTGCGCGGGCTGAAGTCAATCTCCGCGCCAAAAGCCGTGGCTACCGTGGGCACGCCAAATCCCACGGACAGCGCCGGGGTGAAGGGGTTCTCCATCTCCAGCGCCTTGGGGATGTTTCGCAGCGCTCCCAGGACGACTTCCTCATCGGGCCGGAATCCCTGCGGCGCCTCTCGCGACTCTCCCGGAACCTCGGTCCAGTGCTGCACCCGGCCCAGGTAGACTGGGCAGCCGCTGGGCCGCCGCCCCACCATGACCTCCTCATAGACAGCCAGCATGTTCTTCTCTGGCCGCGTCCGCGTCAGCTCCACTACCGCTGCCGCTGCTTCTTCAATTTCTGACGTCATACCCGTCACTCCCCTGCTCTACCATCAAAAGCCACGACACATGGTTTCTTCCTCTGCTGGCGCCACAACTCCTTCGAAACAGAATCGAAACATCCATCGGCTAATCTTTGGGTCGCGGGAAGCTAACCGCGATTTCTCTGTAGACTTGGGGGTACCGCCATGAAACTCAAACTCGTCGTACTTGCTGCGTGCGCACTAGCGGTCTCTGGCCTCCTGGCCTGGCTGGGCAAGCTTAACCTCCCCACGGGTCACGACTGGTCCCTCTATCCCGGCCTGGAGGCCGCAGACATGGCCTGGGTATCCATCTGTGCTGGTCTGGTCATGCTCATGACCCCAGCCTTGGGCTTCTTTTATGGCGGCTTGGTCCGTCGCAAGAATCTCGTCTCTACCGTGGTGCAATGCTTCACTATCTTCGCCATCGCCTGCGGAGTGTGGACGCTCTGGGGCTACAGTCTGGCCTTCGCCCCCACGCACCACGGCCTGGTGGGTGGCCTTCGTTACCTGCTCCTCCACGGCATCGGCATGGCCCCGCTCGAGGACTACTCCCCTACCTTGCCCGCGCTGTCCCACTACTTCTTCCAGATGAAGTTTGCCGCCATTACTCCGGCTCTGATCATCGGGGCCATCGCTGAACGCATCCGTTTCGGACCGCTCCTGGTCTTCATCGTGATCTGGACCACCGGAGTGTATGCCCCGGTCGCCCACTGGGTATGGGGCGCTGGCGGCTGGCTACTGAGACTGGGCGCGCTCGACTTTGCCGGTGGCACAGTCGTCCACATCCTCGCCGGGGTCAGCGCCCTGGCCGCCGCCTTGGTGGTGGGGCGGCGCACCGATTGCCCGGACGCCGAGGAGGGTCCCAGTAACGTTCCCTACGTCATTCTCGGCGCTGCCCTACTCTGGTTTGGCTGGTTCGGGTTCAACGCCGGGAGCGCCCTCGCCATGAACGGACTTGCCGTCAACGCCCTGGTCGTCACCAATCTTGCCGCGGCCTTCGCTACTCTCAGTTGGATAACCGTAGACTGGGTGGCGAGGGGCAAGCCCACCGCCACCGGGGCGGCCATTGGCGCCGTCTGCGGTCTGGTCGCCATCACCCCCGCCTCCGGTTACGTGGACGTCACCGCTGCCATAATCATCGGCCTCCTCGCCGGCGTGATCTGCAACTTCATGGTGTTGGCCCTGAGCCGCACTCGTTTGGACGACACCCTGGATGTCTTCGCCTGCCACGGCATCGGCGGCATCTGGGGGGCCCTGGCCACCGGCCTGTTCGCCCAGAAGCTCGTCAACCCTGCCGCCAGCGATGGCCTCCTCTACGGCAATCCCCGTCAACTCCTGGTTCAGGTGACTGCCGTCGTGGTAAGCGCTGCCTGGGGGTTCTGCGCCTCCTACGCCATCCTGAAGGTCTTGGACTGGGGCATGGGGCTCCGGGTGTCGCCAGAAGAAGAGGCTCTGGGACTGGACGTGTCCCAACACGGCGAAATAGCCTACGGAGAGATGACGTGGTATGTGCCCTCCGTAATCCAGCCAACTGTGCCGGACAATGGCGGAGAGGCGATCCCGGTGGGTACCCGGAACATGCCGCCCTTCCGCTACACCTTTGAGACCAAGCGGGCTGAAAAGCCGCCTTGGCGGTGCCCCTAGGCAGTCCTCGAGCCGCAGGCCCCTTCGGTGTCTCGCGACCCAGGCTATTCGACAAGATCACAGGCACGGCTGCTGGTCAGTATGCGTACAGCCTGCCGTGCGGGCGAACGGACAGCGCGCTGAGTTTGACGAAAGGCTGGCTCAGCACCAGCTCCAACTCCACGCCGAAGGTCTCGCAGTAGTCGGTGAGGAGGCTGCTCAATTCTTCCAGATCGCTCTGGCTGGGCTCCTCCACCGCCACGCCCTTGCCAACCGTCCACTCCGGAACTTCGCCACGCACGTACATCGCCCCGCCGTGCATGCCGCTACCGCAGTAGCGCCCCACCAACGGCTCGTCTGCTGGAGTCTCCAGCCCCAGGACAATCAGCTTGCCGCCAGCCATGTACTCCCCGGCAAAGTCCTTGGCCCGTCCGCCGATTATTATCACCGGCTCCCGGTCCAGGTAGGACTTCATATGGATGCCGATCCGGTATCCCGCGTTGCCCCGCACATACACGCGTCCGCCGCGCATGGAGTAACCCAACACATCCCCCGCGTGGCCCGGCACCACAATCAGCCCGTCATCCATGGTATTGGCCACGCTATCCTGCACATTCCCGGAGCAGAGGATAGTCAGCCCGCTCATGAACGCCGCCAGGTCATTCCCGGGTATCCCCTCAATTCGCAACGTGCCGGTGCCCTGGACTCCGCAGCCGATGTACCGGTGGCCGCAGACGTTCAGCAGATCTATCGTCGCCTCGCCCTGAGCCAGCGCCGCCTTGATCTTCTCGTTCAGGGCCCGGTGGCCCAGACCCGCAGCATCAATGGTCATACCTCAATCCCCGGCCCCTCAACCTTGTACCGCCGGTACTCCCTGGGCAGAGACAGCAGCCCCAGCTCCCGGCTGATCAGCTTTTCCTTGAAATCGCTAACGTTCACCCCTTCGCGGATCAGCCCGGTGATGATGCCCGCGCGGTCAATCTCTCCCACAAAAATAGCTCCGATGATCTTTCCTCCACGGAGGAAGATGCACCGATAATTCTTGCCATCCTGCGAGGTGTACTCCAGTACCTCCTCCGCCCTCTGGGGGTCAATCAGGCCCACGGAGATAGTAGGTAGGCCACAGATCTGAATGGAGTTCATGGCCACACTGCCGTCGTGGGTCGCCTTGCCACCGGCCATGTTTGTGCCTGCCACCTCGCCTTGCAGGTACGCGCTGGGCCAGATCGCCACCGGTCGCGTCTCACCCAGGAGCATGTCATGGCCCTCGGTAACGTCGCCCGCCGCGTAAATGTCCGGGTCAGAGGTCCGCATCCGCTCGTCGACCAGCACCCCGCGGCTGGTCTTGAGCCCGGCGGTCTCCGCCAGCTCGAGACTCGGGCGCACACCAATCGCGAGAATCACTATCTGCGCCGGGAGGACCTGTCCATTCTCCAGTCTCACGCCCGTTACTGCGCCCTTCTTGCCCTCCAGCGCCGCCGCCGGCCTGCTGGTCAAGATCGTCACCCCGGCCTCCTCCAGAGCTCGCTGGGCGGCGGCAGAACCCGTCTCATTGAGCGCTTGTGACAGGATTCGCGGCAGCAGCTCCACGACCGTCGTGTTCAGCTCCAGCTTGGCCAAGGCCTCCGCAGTCTTGACCCCAATCATCCCCCCGCCGATGACCACAGCCTGCTGTACCTGACGGCTCCCCAGGTAATCCCGCACGCGCTCCAGGTCTGCATAGCGTGTGAAGGTGAATACTCCCTCCAGGTCCACGCCCGGCAGCGGGGGCAGGATCGGATCGCCGCCACAGGCCAACAGCAGCTTTCCGTAACCCAGCTCCGTACCGTCCTCCAGGGTCACTGTGTGCGCCGCGGCGTCAATCGCTGTCGCCGCCCGACCCAGGAAAGTCTCCACTCGCAATTTCTCATAGAAATCTGCTGGGCGATAACCAATTCTCTCCTCCGGCACTTTCCCGGCCAGAACGTAAGTGATCAACGGCGCGCAGTAGGCGGGCTGTGCCTCACGAGACACTACGGCCAGTGACCCGCGCGGATCCGTCCGCCGCAGCGCCTCTACGGCCGCAATCGCCGCAGTGGAGTTGCCGATTACCAGGTACTCGTACCGTGGCTCACTCATACACCAACGCCTCATTCGGGCAGTGCGCGACGCACGCCGGTACCTCGTCTTCCTTACACAGATCACACTTGGACACGACCTTGCCCTGCTCCACGTCAATGTGAATCGCGCCAAAGGGGCACATCATCACGCAGCTCCAGCACCCCACACACTTCTCCGGATCGTGATGCACCACCCCGGTCTCCGGGTCCCGGGTCATCGCCCCGGCAATGCACGCCGCCACGCACGGCGCATCCTCACAGTGCCGACATTGCAGCGCAAAGGAGATGGCTCCGTCTTCTTCCACGAACACCGCCGGCTCGGGCCGGTTCGCCTCGTCCTGGAAAGCCTTTACCAGGGTCTGGTGCCCCGAGTGTTTCCAGATGCAATACACCTCACACAGCCGGCACCCGATGCAGTAGTCTTCTTTCGCGTATATGCGTTTCATGATCTGCTTGATGATCCCTGGGACTGTCGCCCCACCTATCCGCCCCCTCCCCTATTCCCTATTCACTTTGCACTTCCGCTTTCTCCCTATCTCCCCGCCGGTAGTACTCCCAGGACCTCCATCTCTTGCGGCATCATGTCAATCCCCCGCAGCATCTCCCGATTCCCGCGCAGGCTGTCAATGGAGTTCATTCCCATGCCGCCCAGCATCTCTTTCATCTCCAACGACCAAGCTCGCAGCAGGTTCTTCAGACGGCGCGTCGCGATCTCCGGGTTAACGCGCTTGGTCAGATACGGGTCCTGCGTCGCGATACCCCAGGTGCACTTACCGGTGTAGCACTTCTGGCACATGTGACAGCCAATCGCCACCAGCGCGGCGGTACCGATATAGATGGCGTCCGCTCCCAAGGCGATGGCCTTGAGCACATCCGCGCTATTGCGGAAGCCTCCGGCCACCACCAGGGAGGCCTGGTGGCGAATGCCCTCCTGCCGCAATTGTGCGTCCACCGCCGCGATGGCGAACTCAATGGGCAGGCCCACGCTATCACGGATCATCGTGGGGGTGGCGCCCGTACCCCCTCGCACCCCATCAATCGCCACGATATCTGCCCCCGCGCGCACCGCGCCGCTCGCAATCGGCACCACGTTGTGCACGGCTGCGATCTTCACCGACACCGGCTTGCGGTAGTCGGTGGCCTCTTTCAGGGCATAGATTAGTTGTTTGAGATCCTCAATGGAGTAGATGTCGTGGTGGGGCGCCGGCGAAATGGCATCCGCCCCCGCCGGAATCATGCGGGTAGCCGACACGTCCTCCGAGACCTTCTCCCCCGGCAGGTGCCCGCCAATCCCGGGCTTGGCGCCCTGCCCAATCTTGATCTCCACCGCCGCAGCTCGGCTCAGATAGCTCGGATTCACGCCAAACCGCCCCGAGGCTACCTGCACGATCGCATGCTCCCCGTACTGCCACAGGTCCTTGTGGAGCCCGCCCTCCCCGCAGTTGAAGAACGTTCCCGACTCGGTCGCAGCCCGCGCCAGCGATTGCGCCACATGCAGGCTAATCGAGCCGTAGGACATCGCCGAGAACATCACCGGAATCTCCAGGCTCAGTTGCGGCCCCAGGGCGGTAAGCAGTCGCCCCTGGTCGTCGAACTCCACCTGCTCCGGCTTCGCCCCCAGATAAGTCCGCAGTTCCATCGGCTCGCGCAAGGGATCAATCGAGGGGTTCGTCACCTGCGAGGCATTCAGGAAGAGCCGATCCCAGTAGATGGGGAACGTCTTATCCGCCCCCATGCCAGTGAGCAGCATTCCTCCGCTCTCCGCCTGACGGGCGATCTCCCGCTGGACGTGTGTGGTCCACAGTGGGTGCGCCCGGCCCTGCTCCTCCCGCTGCACGATGGTCAACGCCCCGGTCGGGCACAGGGTGGCGCAGCGCTGACAGCCCACACAAACTGCCTCGTCGCTGCTGATCGTCCCGTCGTCGGGGTTCACGATCTGGCCTCCGAAGGAGCACTGGCGGGTACAGACCCCGCACTCGATACACAGGTCCGGATCACGCCGGATGATGAATTCAGGCGATATCAGCGACAGAGGCAACGGTTCTCTCCTCCAAGTTGAACACTACGGGCTTACCAGCATCAATCGGCCACGAGTGATCGGGCTGTCCCTCTACTGCCCAGATGGCTGCTTCCTCGCTAGCCAGATACGCCCGGTCTCCCTTCTCGGCCGCGGTCAGAGGACGCAGCTTCAACCGGTCGCAAAACCCCACCATGCCTGCCTCGCGTCCCGCAATCACCGCGAAGGGCCCGTTGAGCAGCGCTCCCGCGTACGTGTTGCGCATTACAGTCAAAAACGTCTTTTTCTCCGGGTCTGTCTCCCGGTCCACGTCCTCCCACTCCGGGGGTGCCATGGCCAGCGCCGCCAACTCCACGCTCAGCGCATGCTTTCGGCACAGGAGGTCAAACATGTAGTTAATGACTTCGGAGTCGGTGAACAGTGTGCAAGCATACCCAAAGGCCTCAACATAGCGCTTGTTCACGCCGTAGGAGGACAACTCGCCGTTGTGCACAATGGACCATTCCAGCAAACCAAAGGGATGCGCGCCGCCCCACCAACCGCCGGTATTGGTGGGAAAGCGCGTGTGCGAAATCCACAGGTGCCCCTGGTAGTCCTCCAGCCGGTAAAACTCTGCAATCGGCTCCGGGTACCCCACGCCCTTGAAGACCCCCATGTTCTTGCCACTCGAGGCCACGTATGCGCCCTCGATTCGCTGGTTGATGAACATCACCAGCTCCACCATGTAGTCCTCTTCGCTCTGACCGTTCTGCGAGGGATTGTCACTCTCCCGGACGCGCACAAAGTACCGCCACAGGACGGGCTCATCGCAGATGGTAGCGGTGTGTCGCGTGGGGATCGCCTCGTCATGCACCACCTCGCAGACCCGTGGGAGGTGCTCTGTCACC
>LSQX01142363.1_pt2 | contig 31634 bp, 29 predicted proteins | sample 654561 | NCBI WGS metagenome assembly LSQX01 (sample SAMN04489861, study PRJNA283612) | anaerobic digester metagenome | isolation source: 4 biogas reactors fed with cattle manure at either 37C or 55C with and... | place: Denmark: Kongens Lyngby | collected 2014 | reverse complement strand
GGTTTTTGTCACGGTGGAAATATGTCCCCGCCATACCGTCAACATTGTCAATATGCCTTGATTTGTTACGCAGAGCATTATATGCATAGGTGCTGCCGCCCCAGTGGATAAAAAATGCGTCAAAGCCCTGAGCAAATTCGATGAAATCGTGCCGTGCGCTTCTTATCGGACCGATTTTATCGGGGATTTCGCTGACATTCGCATAAAAACCGAGCATACGAGTAACACCACCCTCGACCAACCCTTCAACCAGGATATCAGGCGTGGATAGCCCCCATTGAGGACGGGCAGCAGGAGCGTTGCTGATAATAACGGCAACAGGGCGGCTGTCAAGAAACTTTTGGTCATATCCGCCAATGCCTGTCAGGGGATTGACTGCAGCCGAGTTATTGCCCTGAGTTGTGGGAAGAGTTGTCTGGTTTCCGGTAGTGGAAATGCCGTTGTCAGCCTCACCGCCGCCGAAAAATTTTATGCCGAGCAGAACCAGGGCTGCCACAACAACGACAGCCGCCACTATAAGAATTATCTGCTGATTTCTCTTTTTTGAAGTCATTTTATTTCCTCCGATTTTAATACACAAAGCATGGTTATGATTATATCACAATTGCATGAAAATTCAATCGGAACAAAAAATAAAGTGTACCTGAATTTATTTTTTTCAGCATATAGATTATTTCTATAATAAGTTGCTCCTTGACCTTTTGGGACAAATTCCGCGAAAGAATTGTGATTAAATCTGAGTATTGCAGTTCTCAACAAAAATGACGGGAGCCTGCAATAGCTCCTTGCCTAAGGTATAATTGAAAACATCCTTTTCATAATAAATATTTCCAAATGTTATCTTTGCCAACTTAAATCACCCGATATAGTTTGCCATTATTTCAGGCGCATAATATGGGATATCGGAAGATACTATGTTTATTAAAAGCCAAAATATTTACAAAAGAATTCATATTTTAATTAAATTACCCTTGCGAATTTGAAAAAATTGTGATATAATTACAGTTTACAAAACGCAGGAGAAAAAAATATGTGAATTTTTCACCACTATGGCTATTACACCTTGCGGAGGGGTACATATATGAGCATCAAAGAAATACTTCTGGATTTATGGAACAATCAGACTTTTCGGATAACCGTTGAATCAGGAATAAAGCTCGCTGTTGCTGCAATTCTCGGCGGGTTTATAGGTTACGAGCGTGAGCATTCACACAGGCCGGCGGGTTTTAGAACCCATATCCTTGTTGCGGTTGGCTCTGCACTGGTCATGGCAACCTCTGTGTATATGTTTGAGATTTATAAGGGGCAAACAAACCTTGACCCTGCAAGGCTTGGCGCGCAGGTTATTAGCGGAATCGGATTCCTTGGCGCAGGCACAATACTAAGGGAGGGTTTCAGCGTCAAGGGGCTCACTACGGCTGCAAGCCTGTGGGCAGTTTCATGCATAGGGCTTGCCGTTGGGCTAGGCTTCTATCAGGGTGCGCTTATAGCAACTGTTATTATCTACTTAACTCTCAACCTACTCAAAAAGGTTGTTTCAAAGGGCAACACGGGCAAAACACTCTATATTGAGGTTGAGGATATCAACGAAATGGCACCCGAAATCGGCAGAATTATAAGAAAGTGCGGAGCAAATCTTCATTCCCTCGAGATTCTTTATGCCGATGGGGAGGACAGTAAGTTCAAAAAGAAATCTTCGTTAGTGCTTAAAGCCCTTGTTTACACAAAGGCAGGGGAGGGTCTGGACCTTATCAGGGACAGTATCAGCTCCCTCGACGGAGTTAAGGATTTATATATAGACTAAATACAGGGAGAATCAAATGAAGAAGCACCACTTTTTTGCAATGATTTCAAGGATGAAATATATTAACCGCTGGGCGCTTATGAGGAATGCCCATAACGAAAACCTCAGCGAGCACAGCCTGGAGGTCAGCATCATAGCCCATGCGCTTGTGCTCATTCACAACAGGCGTTTTGGCGGTAGGCTAAATGCGGAGCGGGCAGCATTGCTTGCGGTTTTCCACGATGCGCCCGAAAGTCTGACGGGAGATATGCCCACACCTGTGAAGTATCATAATGAGCAGGTCAGAAATGCCTATAAAACGGTTGAAAAAAGCGCCTGCGACGCACTGATAAATATGCTCCCGCAGGATTTAAAGGAGGACTACAGGCCCTTTTTTTTCGCACTTGAGGAGGACAAGCCCCTATGGGATTTTGTCAAGGCGGCTGACAAAATAAGCGCACTCATAAAGTGCATTGAGGAGGAAAAGGCGGGCAACATGGATTTCAAAATGGCTAAGCAGTCCATTATGAATATTATTCATCAGATGAATATGCCTGAGGCGGATTGCTTTGTGGAGGAATTTCTCCCAAGCTTTGGGCTGACTCTCGATGATATAAAGCAAAATTGAGGCCTCAGCTTAACGTGGTCTTCTTTCCTTAAAATACTTATGTGTGAATATTATACAGAAAATCGCCCTTATTTACAAAAAAGTTTTCATAATAAATCATCAATTTTTTGATGTAAATCTCTCATGTATATGCTATAATAATTGGTTAGTAGGACAAAGAGAGGTATGGTGAGGCTTGTTGGCATACTTGGTTCTGGAGGACGGTTCAATTTTTGAAGGCAGTGCGCGCGGCGCTTTTCATGAAACCGCTTGTGAGGTTGTTTTTAATACATCGATGACTGGTTATCTGGAGATTCTGACAGACCCGTCATACGCAGGGCAAGGCATTGTGATGACATATCCCATGATTGGCAACTACGGCATCAGTCGTGAAGATTTTGAATCAACTCGCCTTCAACCCTGTGCTTTTATTATTCATGAGTTATGCTCGACCCCGTCAAACTTCAGAAGTGAAATGTCGCTGGAGGAAATCCTTATTGAATACAATATTCCATGCCTCGCAGATGTGGATACAAGGGCAGTTGTTAAGAAGCTGCGTGAAAGTGGAACTATGAGAGGCGTCATAACGCAGGACATTTCCAATATGAATCGTTGCTTGAATGTCATTAAGAGCTTTAAGCATGACCGGCTGGTGGAATCTGTGAGTGTTGAGCATTCGTGCTTATTTGGTTCAGAAAACACCGGCCCTAATATTGCCCTTTTGGACTGTGGCGCAAAGTATAGTATTGTGAGATCCCTTGCCGCCAGAGGGTGCAGAATAACCTTGTTCCCATGCCTGACAAATGCCCAAGAGATAATAAACGGAGGGTTTGACGGGCTTGTGCTCTCTAACGGTCCGGGCGACCCTGCCGATTGCACACAAATAATCCGCAATGTCAAAGAGCTTTATGATTACGGCATCCCGACCTTTGCAATATGTCTGGGTCATCAGCTGGCCGCCCTTGCCGCTGGCGGCTCGACAACTAAGATGAAATACGGCCACCGGGGCTCAAATCATCCCGTAAAGCTTCTCAATGAGGGAAGAACCTTTTTAACCTCACAGAATCACGGCTATGTTGTCTGCTCCGAGGGGCTGCCTAAAAATGCGGAAATAAACTGTATTAATGTCAATGACCGAACGGTTGAGGGCATAGTCTACCACGGAAAGCTTTGGTTTTCTATGCAGTTCTACCCGGAGGTATCGCCCTGCCCGCATAACACATCGTTTTTGTTCGACCGTTTCATATCAATGATTGGGGAGGGCAAATACAATGGTTGATAAAAGCATAAAAAAGGTTTTGGTCATCGGCTCAGGTCCGATTATTATCGGGCAGGCGGCAGAATTTGACTATGCGGGCACTCAGGCCTGCCGCTCGCTGCGTGAGGAGGGCGTTGAGGTTGTGCTTGCCAACTCCAACCCCGCAACGATTATGACAGACGGCGACATTGCCGATAAGGTATATATAGAACCTCTGACGGTTCCGACTCTGGCAAAAATAATTCAAGCAGAAAAGCCCGATTCAGTCCTTCCGACACTGGGCGGGCAGACAGGGCTTAACCTTGCAATGGAGCTTGAGGAAAAAGGGATTCTAAAGGAGAACGGTGCAAGGCTCATAGGCATATCCGCAAGTGCCATTAAAATGGCTGAGGACAGGCAGGAGTTTAAGGACACCATGGAAAGGATAAGCGAGCCCTGCATTGAATCACTCGTTGTCGAAACCGTTCAGGACGCTCTGGATTTTTCTGAGAAAATCGGCTACCCGGTAATTGTGCGCCCTGCCTATACTTTAGGCGGTACGGGCGGCGGCATTGCCGAAAACTTGGAGCAATTGCGTGAAATTGCGTCAAACGGTATCAGACTGTCAAGGGTCAATCAGGTTTTAATTGAAAAATGCATTGCCGGCTGGAAGGAAATTGAATTTGAGGCGATGAGGGACAGTAAGGGCAACTGCATTACCGTATGCAGCATGGAAAATGTTGACCCCGTCGGTATTCATACGGGCGATTCCATTGTCGTTGCACCCTCGCAGACACTCACGGATAAGGACTACCAGATGCTGCGCTCCTCTGCATTGAAAATCATTTCGGCTCTCGGCATTCAGGGCGGGTGTAATGTGCAATTTGCGCTTCACCCCGATTCCTTTCAATATGCCGTGATTGAGGTTAATCCCCGTGTTTCACGCTCCTCCGCTCTCGCTTCAAAGGCAACGGGCTATCCCATTGCAAGGGTGGCGGCTAAAATTGCGCTGGGCATGGGCCTTGATGAAATCCCCAACGCCGTTACGGGCAAAACATTCGCAAGCTTTGAGCCGGCTATAGACTACTGCGTTGTCAAAATTCCGAAATGGCCGTTTGACAAATTTGTCACGGCGAAAAGAACCCTCGGCACACAGATGAAGGCGACAGGCGAGGTTATGGCAATATCCCGCTCCTTTGAGGCGGCACTTCATAAGGCGGTTCATTCACTTGAAGAAAACAGGGAAAGCCTGCTGGTACCCGAGCTTATGGAAAAGGATGCGCATGAGCTAAAGGCACTCCTTGAAAACATAGATAACGAAAGGCTCTATACGATTGCCGCAGCTTTGTATAACGGCATCACAATTGAAGAAATCAACTCGATAACAAAGATAGATAACTGGTTTTTGAATAAAATTAAATCCATTATTGAAATGGAGAAGACTCTCAGGAGCGGCATTTGCGATAAGGAAACCCTGCTTTCGGCAAAGAAGAAGGGTTTTACAGACGGTATGATTGCACGGTGCATAGGCATTACCAACGCCGCTGTCAGGAACATGAGAAGGATGTGGAATATCCTGCCCGCTTTTTCAATTGTTGACACCTGTGCCGCAGAGTTTGCCGCTCAGACTCCTTATTATTATTCGGATTACGGCGTCGAAAACGAGGTCAGCCCTACAACGGACAGGAAAAAGGTCCTTGTGCTGGGCTCCGGACCTATCAGAATCGGGCAGGGCATAGAGTTTGACTATTGCTCCGTTCACAGTGTCTGGGCGCTTAAAAAAGCCGGCTGTGAAACGATTATTATCAACAACAACCCTGAAACCGTTTCAACTGATTTCGATGTTGCGGACAAGCTCTATTTTGAGCCCCTGACACCCGAATATGTTGCAAACATTGTTGAACTCGAAAAGCCGGACGGTGCAATTGTTCAGTTCGGCGGGCAGACGGCAATTAAGCTGACAAAATCCCTGCATGACCTAGGCGTAAAGATTTTAGGCACCGACGCCGACCATGTAGACGCTGCGGAGGACAGGGAGCGCTTTGACGAAATACTTGAAATCTGCGATATAGCCCGCCCTAAGGGGCAGACGGTTTTCACCGAGGAGGAGGCTCTCCTTGCCGCCCACTCGCTGGGCTATCCCGTGCTTGTTCGCCCGAGCTATGTTCTGGGCGGTCAGGGTATGCAAATAGCAGTATCTGATGACGATATACGGGAATTCATGGGCATTATCACACGCACCGTTCAGGAACACCCGGTGCTTGTGGATAAATACATTATGGGGCAGGAGGTTGAGGTTGACGCCATCTGTGACGGCACTGACATTCTGATTCCCGGTATTATGGAGCATATTGACAGGGCAGGTATTCATTCGGGTGACTCTATTTCGGTCTACCCCGCCGTAACCCTCAGCCGGAAGGTGCAGAATACGATTGTTGACTATACACGCCGCCTTGCCTCGGCACTTGAGGTTGTCGGCATGATGAATATTCAGTTCATTGTTTATAGGGAAACTGTTTATATAATCGAAGTGAATCCACGCTCGTCAAGAACCGTGCCGTATATCAGCAAGGTTACGGGTATTCCGGCAATTGCTCTGGCAACAAGAGCCATGCTCGGCGAAAAAATCCGTGACATGGGTTTTGGTACCGGGCTTTACAAAAAGAGCGGCTACTATGCGATAAAGCTGCCAGTGTTCTCGTTTGAAAAAATCCTCGGAGCGGATACCTCTCTAGGGCCTGAAATGAAATCAACAGGCGAGGTGCTAGGCATAGCACGCAACTATAATGAGGCGCTTCTCAAGGCATTTGAAGGCGGCGGTGTTTCATTGCCTAAAAACGGCAGAATTATTGTTACCGTGTGTGACAAGGATAAAAAGGAAATCTGCGATATCTTTAATAGCTTTGATTCGAGTGATTTTGAAATTTTTGCAACACCGGGCACAAGAACGGCTCTGCTTGAGGCGGGGATTAATTCAAAGCCCATAAACAAAATTACAGGTGAAAGTCCCAATATTATCGATTTGCTCACTGAGGGCGGAGTGTCATTGATAATAAACACACCAACCCACGGCAGGCTCGAAAACCGTGATGGTTTTAAGCTCCGCCGCCTTGCGGTTGAAGCGGGTACGGCGTGCCTTACCTCCTTAGATGCCGCAAGAGTGCTTATGGAGAGCACGAAAATAGTCGCAGGCGATGCAATCAGCGTTACGGACATTGCTGGTGTTTTCCATTGAAAGCGGAGTCTAAGGGATTATAATAGAGTATAACAGCCTTTAAAATACACAGAGAGAGTTGAGAGAGAATGGTTTTTTCAAGTCTGGAGTTCATGTTAGTGTTCTTGCCAGTCCTTCTGTTTTGCTATTTTGTTCTTTTTAAAAAGAGCAGGATTTTACAGAATCTGACTTTACTTTTGGCATCTTATTTTTTTTATACTTGGGGAGAGGTGAAGCTCCTTTGGGTGTTTACCCTTTCAATAATTTTGACATGGGCAGCAGGATGTCTTATCAATCATTTCAGGGAGAACAAAAAGACGGCACGGTTTATTTTAGCGCTCTGTGTCGTTATAAATGTCGGGGCGCTGGTTGCCGCCAAATACCTTGAATTTTCCATTGAAAACATAAACTCCCTGTTTGGGCTTGAAGTAGCTGCTCCCACGGTTGCAATGCCGTTGGGCATTTCGTTTTTCACATTCTCTGCACTTTCATATGTTATTGATGTCTACCGCAAGGATGTTGAGGTGCAGAAAAATCCGCTGTATGTCGCTCTTTACATTTCATTTTTCCCTAAGCTTATTCAGGGACCGATTGTAAGGTACGGGACAATGGCGGACGATATCATTAACCGCAAAGAAACGGTTGAGGACTTCACTCAGGGAGTTTCAAGGTTCGTTGTCGGTGTCATTAAAAAGGTACTCATATCCAACACGATAGCCGTCATTGCCGACAATGCGTTTAACAGCAAGTCGGAAATCTCGGTTCTGTTAGCTTGGCTTGGCGCATTGGCATACACCTTTCAGATTTATTTTGATTTCTCCGGATATTCGGATATGGCAATCGGCTTGGGCAGGATGTTCGGATTTCATTTTTCCGAGAACTTCAATTACCCTTACATATCAAAATCCGTTTCGGAGTTCTGGCGAAGGTGGCATATTTCTCTGGGCACATGGTTCAAGGATTATGTCTATTTCCCTCTCGGCGGCAGCAGAGTAAAAACCAAAGCCCGACTTATTTTCAACCTTTTTGTCGTCTGGTTCCTTACGGGCGTCTGGCACGGAGCAAACTGGACATTTATATGCTGGGGGCTGATGTATTTCATCCTCATAACCATTGAAAAGCTCACAAAATTTGAAAAGAAGGGCGAAAAGCTTGGCTTCATAAAACATATCTACACGATGCTTTTTGTTGTTTTAGGCTGGGTGCTTTTCAGAGCGGATTCCATTAGTCAGGCAGGAGCTTACCTTGCCTCAATGTTCGGGCTTGCGGGCAACCCGTTAATTGACGATGCATTTATTTTCAATGTATCAAACAACATTGTTTTTCTCATTGCCGCTACGATTTTCTCCTTCCCGACGGCAAAGCTTGTAAGGGAAAAAATCGGTGATAAGCATAAATCCCTTGATGTGCTTTATGTTGTCGGCACCATAGCCTTGCTTTTGGTTGCGGTTTCCTATATTGTAAAAGGCTCATATAATCCGTTTATCTATTTCAATTTCTAAGGGGTGAGAGAATGAAAAGCAAATCGATAAAACTTAACAGATATCATGTTACATCTTTTTTGTTTGTATTATTGATATTCGCTGCACTTATTTCAACTGCCATCAACGGTTTGATGTATAAAAAGGAGGATATAAAAAATCTTTATTCATCCTACCTTAATGGGGATTACAGCTATGTTAACAAAGCTAAGTCTGCACTACTTACCGGCAAGGAAACGATTCAGACTCTTGATTCTGTGATTCCGTTCAAGGACGATATGATAAATATTTTTGGCCTTGTTCAAAAATCAGTCGGTAGTAATTATATTAACGATATGGATAGCAACAATGATATAGCTAAGTTAAAAAACGGTAAGATTGTATTTTTAATTAATAAAAATAATAAGCGTGTAAAGAAGGGTATAAACAACTTAACTGCTTTTAGCGAATACCTTGAAGGCGAAGGCATTGATTACCTTTTTGTTCAGGCTCCTTATAAGATTAGCCAAAAAAATGACTTGCTGCCGACAGGCGTAAAAGATTTTGCAAACGCTAATGCCGATGCACTTTTGTCGGGCATTGATGCTAACGGTGTCAACACTTTTGACCTCAGGGATGAGATAGATAATAAGGGGATTGATCATTATTCCTTGTTCTTTGCCACAGACCATCACTGGAAACCGACTGCGGGGTTGTGGGCTACAAGAGAAATCTGCAAAAAACTTAACAGTGATTTTGGGTTTTCAATTGACACAAGTATTCTTGAAGATGATAAATTTTCTTCAACTGTATACGAGAATATTTTCCTCGGCAGCCAGGGGAAACGTGTAGGAAAATACTATGCCGGAACCGACAATTTTACTCTCCTGCTCCCTAAATACGAAACCAGTATTTCACATTATATGCTCAGAAAAAACGGGACGCAGAAAAAGAGAAGCGGCGACTTTGAAAATAGCATGATTTTTAAGGCAAACCTTGAGCCTGTAGACTATTTTAAAAAGAACACATATGCAACATATTCAGGAGGGGATTACCAGCTTGAAATTATAAAAAACTACAACCTAAAAGGCAAAAAAATAGTGCTTCTACGCGATTCTTTTTCATGTGTTGTTTCGCCCTTCCTTTCTCTCGCCGCCTGCAGAGAGCTTCATACTATTGACCCGAGGCATTATGAGGGTTCTATCAAGGAATACATTGAAAAGGTTAATCCTGATATAGTAATCAGCCTCCATAACCCCGACTATCAGAATGGTTATTTTGAATTAGATTAGAGTAGCAAACAGAGGTGAACCATGTATAACAATTGGAAAGAACTCAAAGCTGCCTGTATGGACTGCCAAAAATGCGAGCTGTGCAAAACGAGAACAAATCTTGTTTTCGGGTGCGGAAATGAGAATGCCGAGGTGCTTTTTATTGGTGAAGGTCCTGGTGAGCAGGAGGATATTAAGGGCGAACCCTTTGTCGGCAGAAGCGGGCAGCTTCTCGATAAATACCTTGACGCCATCGGTCTTGAAAGAAACAAAAATATGTATATCGCAAACATTGTAAAATGCCGCCCTCCCCAAAACAGGAATCCGCTGCAGTCCGAGCAGGATACTTGCATTAACTGGCTGCGTGAGCAGGTAAGGCTCATGCAACCTAAAATAATTGTTTGCCTGGGCAGAATAGCCGCACAGAGAATAATATCGCCCGATTTCAAGGTGACCGCTCAACACGGAGATATTATCGAAAGAAGGGGAACTCTTTTAATGGGAACATTTCATCCTGCTGCCCTGTTGAGAAACCCTAATCAGAAGCCCGACGCACTTTCGGATTTTTTAAAGCTCAGGGATATAATAAAAGAGGTTTGTCAAAAGACTTATGAATAATCGGCAGTTGTAATTCAAATCAATTTCAGCTATAATATTATTCACAAATCCTTTAAGGAATTGAAAGGGCTAATATTATGAGATATGATAATGAAAAGTGTCCTGTGTGTTTAGATATATTTCAGAGCGGCGACGATATTGTTGTCTGCCCCGAATGCGGAACGCCGCACCACCGGGAATGTTGGAAAAAGAATAACCTTTGCGGCAACTCACAGAGCCATGAAGAGGGCTTCATGTGGCAGCCTGAGAATGCCTCCTCTGAGGAGTCGGGGTTTGACCAAAACAAGCAGCTGGGCATAATATGCTCCGTTTGCGGCAACAATTGCCCGCCCGATTTTAATTCCTGCCCCGTGTGCTCGAACCCTTTGAATAAACCACATGAGTCTCATAACCCCGAGAAGTTCGGTGGGGAGGAGATTTCATTCAAGACGCCGTTTGATTCCGAGCGGCAAATATTTTTCGGCAGCCTGCCCTGCCCTCCGGATACTGCGATTGATTCGGTTACGGCAAAGGATGCCACTATCTACATTCAGGTGAATTCAAAACGTTATATTACAAAGTATCTAAGGAATAAAAAACTTTCATGGAACTGGGGAGCGTTTTTCTTTGCGCCCTACTGGTTTTTTTTCAGAAAGATTTTTAAACTGGGGATAGTTTTTGCTTCAATTTTTGTGGCACTTTCAATACTGACAACAGTCACAATGGGCGGGGAGTTCGATACCTTTATGTCACTCACTCAGAAAATCGGCAATACCGCAGATGTTTATTCCTGGTCTCAAGAGCAGCAGAAGGAGTATATGGATTTATTCTTTAATCTGATGAAGGCTTGCGCGCCGTTTATAGCAGCCAACCTTTTGGTGCGGATTGCCTGCGCACTGAGTGCCAATCCAGTATACAGGAAGAAAATGAATGAGGATATAAAAAGTATCAGAAGCGAGAGTGCTGATGAGGGAGAAGTCGGCTTTCGGCTTTTAAAAAAAGGCGGAGTGTCTGCTATGGCAGCAATCACAAGCTTTTTAGCAAGCAATGTTCTGCAGAATGCAATTATTCAATTAATTAATTAATATAGACAGGGGGATTGGTTTTATGAAGGTCAGAAAGGCTATTATTCCCGCGGCAGGGCTTGGGACAAGGGTTTTGCCCGCATCCAAAGCCGTGCCTAAGGAAATGCTCAATATTGTTGACAAGCCTGCCATTCAATATATTGTTGAAGAAGCGGTCGCCTCAGGAATTCAGGATATTCTTATAATCACAAACAGGGGCAAGGGAGTTATTGAGGATCATTTTGACCATGCCTATGAGCTTGAGAGGAACCTTGAGGGCAACCCTGCAAAGGCAAAGATGCTTGAGCAGATAAAGGCGGTTGCACAGCTTGCAAATGTCTATTTCCTGCGCCAGAAGGTCACAAAGGGGCTCGGTCACGCAGTGCTTTGTGCAAAATCCTTCGTTGGCAATGAACCTTTTGCCGTACTTTACGGCGATGATGTAATAATTTCTGATAATCCGGTCACCGCACAGCTTAGCAGAGTGTATGATGAGTTCGGTTGCGGTGTTGTCGGTGTAAAAGAGGTTCCACGCAAGGATGTTATGAAATACTGCTCGCTCGATGTTTCAACAGTCAGAGATAATATTATGAAATGCCATAATATTATAGAAAAGCCTACGCAAGAGCAGATAATGTCCTGCTACGCAATACTCGGCCGTGTTATTCTGCCGCCTGAAATTTTCGGGCTGCTTGAAGAGGGGATAAAAAGCGCCATTGGTGAGTATTATCTGACTGACTCCATGGCAGACCTGGGCAAGGCAGGCAAGCTCTTTGCGGTTGATTTTGACGGAACACGCTATGATATGGGCAACAAGCTCGGGATAATGAAGGCAAACTGTGAGGTAGCCCTCAAACACCCCGAAATCGCTGAGGACTTCAAGGCATATTTAAAAAAACTTGCCCAAACCCTTTAATTTTATTATTTGCAATAAAACCATGCGGGCGACATTGTGCGCCCGCTTATTCGTTTCAAAAACGAATAACAACATTTTCCTTTATTTTCCACAATTAGTATGATATGATAAATTATCCTGCGAAATAAGAGGATTGAGAGGGAGATATTATGGCAAATAATGTTACTGACCCCGCAGCTGACAACGAAATGACTGCAAAGAAAAGGGACTATTCGGGATTAATTAAGCTGCTTGAGGTATTATCAGTGATATTCATGCTTGTTATGGTCACGGCTTGCGTTGTGCTGATTAAAAAGTATGATATTTCAATAAAAAATCTTGATAATATACAAAAGCTAATAAGCGGCGGCACAATTACCATAGCTCTGGGTATGATAATCTTTTCGGTAATCAAATCCTTTGCCCTTGTGTTTCCTCCGGCAATCCTTTTTGCTCTGACGGGGATTCTGCTCAAGAATATCTGGCTTGCTCTGCTTATAAATACAATTGCAACGGCACTGAGCCTGTTCCTGCCGTATTTCCTCGGGCGGTTTACGGGCAAAAGTATGCTCGACTTGCTCAAAAACAAGTTCCCGAAAATTAAGAAAATAGATGATTTTGCGGCAGCAAACGATTTCACCCTTGTTTTTATCCTCAAGGCTTCAGGGATACTTCCCAGCGACCTAAGCAGCCTGATTTTCGGCGCAATGGGCATTAAGTATAGGCCTTATATGCTAGGCTCAAACTTTGGACTTCTTCCGCTTAACATTATGTGGACGCTTCTGGGCATTTACGGCGACCTTTCAAATCCGTGGACCTTTTTGTATATTCTGCCGATTATCTTTTTTACCGTCATATGCACATTTGCCGCAAAAAGAATCAGCAGCAATAAAAAGCGGGAGCCTGTGGCTGAGGATTGACCAACAATTAATAATGACCGGCTCCCAAGCTGGAGCCGGTCTATTCGTATTCGTATTCGTTATGCTATGATTTCGCCATACAAGCCCGGTGTAACACCCGCTGCATTCGATTCGTCCGTATCAATATGCATTGCAAGTGAAAAGCTGGGATTGACCCTGACAACCACATCATCGAAAATAAGTGACCTTGAGGCGGATTCAACCTTGACGCTGACAACCTGCTTATCTTTTAATCCAAACCTTTCTGCGTCCTCGGGAGTTGCATGAATATGGCGTTTTGCAACGATAACGCCCTGAGAGATTTCAATTTCACCCTTGGGGCCTACTATTTTGCAGGAACCGCTGCCCTCAATATCTCCGCTCTCACGCACGGGAGCGACAACACCGATTGAGCGTGCATCAGTTGCGGAAATTTCAACCTGAGTCGCATTTCTGACGGGGCCGAGGATAGAAACCGTACCAAAACTGTTTTTGGGGCCTATAACCTGAACCCTCTCTTGGCACGAAAACTGGCCGGGCTGCGAGAGAGGCTTTTTTGGAGTCAGTTGATAGCCTTTGCCGAAAAGAGTTTCAAGGTCCTCGCGGCTGACATGCACATGGCGTGCAGAGGTCTCAAGTAAAATGGGTTTGTTCAAAATAATCACATCCTAAGTAATATATCAGTATTTTACAGAATACTCTTCTTTTATCGCAAAGGGGACAGTGGCAGTGATTTCACTGCCTAAAATCGGCTTTGCCTTGACTGATGCAATAGTAGAGCAGTAATATACGGCACTTTTCATATTGCCCGTATCCTTTTCGATTATGCAGGTAATATAGCTGCCCGAAAATGTAGGCGCAAAGTATTTAACATTTGCAATAAATTTGAATTTATCCGTCTGCTCATAGATTTCGTCGGCAGACAGTACATTCATAACAGAGCCGTGCTTTGTTGCGGCGGGATTTTTCGGCAGGTCGGCAAGAGCCTCTTCCGCCAGAGTGATTTTTATTTCGTAGTATTTTTCCTTTTCGATGCACTGCGCCTGCGAAACTGCACTAGCGGAAAGCTTGCTTGCCCATGACTGACCCTTGGCGGGGAAATTATTGTGGCTCTCACCCTTGCTTGCGCCCTTGCCCGGGGCAGGGTCCTGCGGGAACATTGGCACTATTCTTGAAGCAAGGCTTTCAATGATGCTGTTTGAGCTTGTTATATCGCCGATTATATTAGTAACCATTAAATCATAGCCCGGCTTATCTATCTTAACCTTATTGGCCGCAGCATTGAAATAAGCGACTATTTCAGCCTTTGTTGTGGGCTTCGAGGGCGTGTTAACTTCTGAGTCACCCTCGGTGGTATCTGTGATTACCGCTGATGTTTCATCGTTGGAAGGCGATGATGTGACGATATCACCAACGGTGGTTTCCGTTACCTGATGTGTCTGCCCGGCATTGACCTCGGTGGTCTGCCCGTCGTCGCCCTTGCAGGCGGTAATTGTCAACAATGTCGAAAATACAAGCGCAATTGATGCAAGTCTTAATCCCCTCTTTAACATAAAAACCCCACACTTCCACTTTTATTTGTCGCTAAATATCCGCTTAATTATATATTATTACCATTCTTAATGCAACTAAAAATTATCTGAAAATGACAAAAATTATTAACAAGCGCAAAAAAAGTACCCCGAGTTTCCTCGGGGTGCTTCTCTGTAAAAATGAAAATTATTCGCCCTTCATTTTTGCAAAGCACTCGCTGCAGCGGACCGGGCGGTCCTCACGGGGCTTGAAGGGAACTCTGGCAATGCCACCGCAATCTGCGCAGACTGCCTCGAACATTTCACGCTCACCACGGTTACCGTTTTTGCGTGCGTTGCGGCATTCTCTGCAGCGCTGGGGGACATTCTCAAAGCCTTTTTCGGCGTAGAATTCCTGCTCACCGGCAGTAAAAACGAATTCCTGGCCACATTCCTTACAGATGAGAGTCTTGTCTTCGTACATTTTGGTTACCTCGCTTGAAAAATATAGTATTTGCCCTGGACGGAATCGCACCGACACCTTTGGTTTAACAACGCTCTACTTGCTTGAGCTACGTGGGCATATTAACATGGGCATATTATCAATGAGATTATAATAAAACAAGCAAACTATCCGCCCAACGCTCGTAGCTTTTTTTTAATGCGCTGCAAAGCATTGTCAACAGCCTTTGCCGTAATATTGAGACTTTTGGCTATCTGCTCATAACTCTGCCCGGCAAGGTAATAATAAATAACCCTGCGCTCAAGGCCAGACAGCAACTCGTCCAAAATCCGGTTAAGTCGGGCTGTTTCCTCCTTACGAGAGACAATCTCCTGAGGGTCTGCTCCGACGGCTTCAATATCGACACCGTCTTGATTTATAGAGATAAAAGAATTAATTGGAATATCCTTACCCCTTGACTGACGCCTGAGGGCTGAGGCAATGCGGTGATCAATACAGGTGACGGCATATGTCCTGAAGCTTGCGCCCCCGTCAACTCTGAAGCTATTGACCGCATCAAGAAAACCCATCATCCCCTCCTGAGCCAAATCGTCCGGCTCAATGCCTGAGCCGTAAACACAAGCGGCACGGGATTTAACCAAAGGGGCAATGCGTGCAATGAGGGCAGCCATGGAACTGTCGTCACCACTGCGGGCGAGTAAAACAAGCTCTTCGTCACCGTTGCTATTGCTGCTCTGCAGAACAGCAGATTTGTTCATAAGCCACCTCACAAGGGATACTACTAATGCCTATCCATCATAATCTACAAAATTGGTTTTGTCAATATTTTTTTTGAGTTTTTATAATTTTTTTTCTAACAAATAATAAAAATAGCAAAATATCGCCTATTATAACACTCCTTTTAGATTGAATTCCGGGATATACTTCTCCTGCGCACACCGCTCACGCTGCACATAACCGCACTCAAAGCCAAGATCCGTAAATGCTTTTAGTGCAATTTTATACTCTCTTACAGAAAGGGGTCTGTCAATTGGCCTGATATTCTTTGCTTTTCCGTACGGCGTATATTGCCGCATGAGGCTGACAGTTGTTTGCAATGAAAGATTATCGCTTATCCAATTGAGCAGCTTTAATGTCTGGCTGACATTGCCGGGCAGAATCAGGTGGCGGATAATAAGACCCCTTTGAGCAATACCGTTGCCGTCTGTTTGAAGATTACTCACCTGCCTGCTCATTTCAAGCACAGCTTTTGAGGCATATTCAAAATAATCCGGTGCGGCAGAATACTTTTCTGAAACCGTACTGTCATAGTATTTCAAGTCAGGCAGGTAAATATCAATAAGACCTTCAAGGCTTTTCAATGTTTCAACAGATTCATACCCACTTGTATTATATACAATTGGCACCGTAGATTTATATTCCTTCAATATTTTTTTTAACTGAGGCGCAAAATGAGTCGGCGTTACAAGGTTTATGTTATGCGCACCCTGTTCGATAAGGGAATCAAAAATCCGCATAAGCTCAAGCGGCGTGACCTCCCTGCCAAAGCCGCCACGACTGATTTTTTCATTCTGACAAAAGACGCATTTTAACGGGCAGCCCGAAAAAAACACAGCTCCGCTCCCGTTTGTGCCGCTAATGCACGGCTCCTCCCAGAAATGCAGGGCTGCCCTTGCAATCCTAATATTTTCGCCGCATGAGCAAAAACCCCTTTTATCAGTAGCTCTGTCAACTCCGCAACTGCGCGGACATACTCTACACCCTGCCATCAGTTCACCTTTTTTACATACTTTTTTCTGATTTATTAAGCAGAAAACATATTATATATTTTAGTTCAAATTATATTAAAAATCAATAAGGCTTGTTTACACTGTGTTGAATATCTGCTTTTCCTGTGATAATATCTTGTATGGAGGTGGTTTTATGAAGATTTCTACTAAGGGAAGATATGCTATAAGGCTAATGCTTGACCTTTCTGATTATAATAAGGACGAATATGTTTCGCTCAAGGAGGTTTCTGCAAGGCAGGATATTTCATTGAAATACCTTGAGCAGATTGTGTCACTTCTCAGCCGTAAAGGTCTGCTCAAAAGCAGCCGCGGCGCACAGGGCGGTTATAAGCTTGCCCGAAGAGCAGATGAATATACAATCGGCGAAATTCTCAGGATAACCGAGGGTGAGCTTGCACCGACAGCCTGCCTGATAGGCGATGAGAACACCTGCCCGAGGTGCGACACCTGCCTAACACTCGATTTCTGGAAGGGGCTTTATGCCGTGATAAATGAATATGTGGATAATTACACACTTGAGGATATGAAAAAAACAAAAAGGAATAAAATGAAAAATTCTGACTCTTGACATATGGATTTTATGTGATAAAATTAAAACATACCATTTAAGTGGGAATTGGTATAGAATATTAGAAATCTGGTGTGGGAATGAAATTGATTTATGTTGACAATGCCGCAACAACTGCAATGAGCGGCGCTGTTATAGGAGCTATGGAAAAAAGCATGAGAGAGGATTACGGCAACCCGTCAAGCCTCCACTCAATGGGTCAGAGGTCTGCCGAAAGGGTGAGGGCGGCCAGAGAAACGATTGCAAAAAGGCTCGGCTGCAGGAGCAATGAAATCTACTTCACCTCCGGCGGGACTGAGGCGGATAACTGGGCGATACGCTCCTGCGCAAAAAACGGAGAAAAAAGGGGCAAGCGGCACATAATATCCACAAAATTTGAGCATCATGCCGTTTTGCATACCCTGCAGGCTCTCGAAAAGGAGGGCTTTGAGGTTACTTATATTGATGTAAACGAAAACGGCATAGTCAAGGTCGGTGATGTGGAAAAGGCAATAAGGGGTGACACGGCGTTTGTCACAATAATGTATGCCAACAACGAAATCGGAACCATTCAGCCTATTGCCGAAATCGGCAGGCTCTGCAGGGAGAATGGTGTTGTTTTTCACACGGACGCTGTGCAGGCAGTAGGTCATATTGATATAAATGTCGAGAAGGAAAACATCGATATGCTCTCCTTTTCTTCACATAAATTCCACGGGCCAAAGGGCATCGGAGGTCTGTACTGCAGGAAGGGCATAATTCTCAACAACATGATTTTCGGCGGAGCGCAGGAAAGAAATAAGAGGGCAGGCACAGAGAATGTCCCTCAGATAATCGGAACTGCTGCCGCACTCGATGAGGCCTGCTCCGGGCTTGAAAAAAACGCAGCTTATGTCACAGCCCTTAGGGATAGGCTTATTGACAGCATCCTTTCATCGGTTCCCCGTTCAAGGCTTAACGGCGACAGAGAAAACAGGCTGCCCGGGAATATCAGCTTTTGCTTTGAGGGCATTGAAGGGGAATCGCTGCTGCTTATGCTCGATTTGAAGGGCATCTGTGCATCCTCAGGCTCGGCGTGTACCTCGGGCTCTCTTGACCCCAGCCATGTGCTGCTTGCACTGGGTCTGCCGCACGAAATTGCACACGGCTCGCTGAGGATATCTCTGAGCGAAAACAACACCTCGCAGGAAGTTGACTTTATAGCCGAGATTCTTCCGCAGATAGTGTCAAAGCTCAGGGAAATGTCACCCGTATGGGAGAAAATTCAAATAGGAGAGAAAGAGGTAAATACCTATGCTATACAGTAAGGAAGTAATGGATCACTTCACAAATCCACGCAATGTCGGCAAGCTTGAAGATGCTGACGGAGTGGGAGAGGTCGGCAATGCCAAATGCGGCGATATTATGAAAATATATATAAAGGTTGACAATGAAATCATATCCGATGTAAAGTTCAATACATTCGGATGTGCCTCGGCAATTGCAACCAGCTCCATGGCAACCGAAATGATTAAGGGAAAGCCTATAGAGGAAGCTTTGAAGTTGACAAACAAGGCGGTTGTTGAGGCTCTAAACGGCCTGCCCCCGGCGAAAATTCACTGCTCCGTATTGGCGGAGGAGGCTGTCAAGGCGGCTGTTGCGAACTATTATAGCAAGAACTCAATTGAGTATGACAAGGAATTATTCGGCTGTGACGGTTGCTGTGGCAGCTGCAAAATTGCCGGGGAATAGGGAAATGAAAATTAAGGATAGGTGATAAAATGCTCAGAGACATTCAGGACGAAATAATCAGAATTAAAAAGGAAAAGGATATCTGCATTCTTGCTCACAGCTATCAGGCGAGGGAAATTCTTGAGGTTGCCGATTTTTCAGGCGATTCGTTTCAACTGAGTGTTATGGCACAAAAGGCACCTCAGAAGAATGTTATTATGTGCGGTGTGCGTTTTATGGCGGAAACGGTTAAGGTTCTCTCCCCCCAAAAAACGGTTTATCTTGCAAATCCCATTGCCGGCTGCCCCATGGCAGAACAGATGGACAAGGAAATGATAAGCATGGTCAAGGAGCAGTACCCCGACTACACCGTTGTTGCCTATATCAACACAACAACCGATTTAAAAACTGTCTGTGATGTCTGTGTAACCTCATCCTCCGCTGTTAAGATTGTTAAGAATATTGAAAACGATAAAATACTTTTTATTCCAGACAGCAACCTCGGCAGATATGTGGCTGAGCAGGTGCCTGAAAAAACCTTTAAGATTCTGCAGGGCGGCTGCCCGATTCACGCCTCGGTTACGGCAAATGAGGCTGTCAAGGCAAAGGAGATTCACCCTGACGCACTTTTGCTCGTTCACCCTGAATGTTTGCCTGAGGTGGTCAGACATGCCGATTTTGTCGGCTCGACCTCCGAAATAATGAAGTTTGCCAAAAGCTCTGATAACAAGGAGTTTATTATAGGCACCGAGGTGAGTATTGCAGAGCATCTTCAATATGAGTGCCCCGATAAGAGATTCTTCTTTCTTTCGCAAAAGCTAATGTGTCAGAACATGAAATCCACGACTCTTATTGATGTTTATGACTGCGTTTTGGGCAGGGGTGGAGAGGAAATCATCATTGACGAGCAAACAAGGCTCAAGGCGAAAAAATGCATTGATGAAATGATAAGGTTGGGTTAACAATGCCGAAAAGTGTTCTTGTTGCAATGAGCGGAGGGGTTGACAGCTCCGTTACGGCGTTCCTGATAAAGAAGCAGGGGTATGATGCCTTCGGAGTGACTCTCAAGCTCTATAAAAATGAAGATATTGGGCTTTATGGCGAAAAAACCTGCTGTTCGCTTTCGGATGCGGAGGATGCACGAAGCGTTTCTCAGCGGCTTAACATTCCGCATTATGTACTTAATTTCACCGAAAGCTTTAGGCGCGAGGTTATGGAGAGATTTGCACAATCATATATAAGGGGCGAAACGCCCAACCCCTGTATTGACTGCAACAGATATATCAAATTTGAAAAGCTCCTTGACCGTGCTGAGCAAATGGGCGTTGACTTTATCGCCACAGGTCACTATGCAATTATTGAATATGACAATAAATCGAGCAGATATCTTTTAAAGAAGGCTCTGGATTTGACAAAGGACCAGAGCTATGTTCTCTATTCCCTGACGCAAAAGCAGCTTTCAAAAATTCTGCTGCCTTTAGGCAATCTCAAAAAATCACAGGTGCGTGAAATTGCACTCGAAAACAGATTCATAAACGCCAAAAAGCATGACAGTCAGGATATCTGCTTTGTGCCGGGCGGTGACTATGCAAGATTTATTGAGGAGTTCACGGGCAGGCATTTTGAGAGCGGGAGCTTTATAGACACCGAGGGCAGAGTTCTCGGGGAACATAAGGGGATCATCAGGTACACAATCGGCCAGAGAAAGGGTCTGGGGCTGGCACTGCCGCACCCGATGTATGTTTACGATAAGGATTTGAAGAATAATTCGGTTATCCTGAGTGATGAGAAAAAGCTTTTTTCAAAGAGCCTTGACGCTGAGGATATCAATCTCATAGTCTGCCAAAGCATCGAAAAGCCAATGAGAGTAAAGGCACGTGTCAGATATAAGCAGGTTGAGCAGTGGGCAACTGTTGAGCAGACGGGTGAAAACTCCATTCATGTTGAATTTGACTCGCCCCAGAGAGCCATTACAAAGGGGCAGGCGGTTGTGCTCTATGACGGGGATTATGTTGTCGGCGGAGCGACAATAAAATGAATACGGCATTAAAAAAGGTGGGATTTATCCCCGCCTTTTTTTAATAAACTGCTTTGACATTTTTTCAGGATTGTGCTATTCTCATAGAGTTATTTTGAATCGAGGGATTAATATGATTGGCACACTGGTAAATGTCGGAGCTATCGTTATAGGTGCTCTGATTGGCCTTCCGCTTAAAAGGGGGCTGCCAAAGAAGCTGAGTGATTCGGTGATGAAGGGCCTCGGTCTTTGCACGCTGTTCATCGGAATTACGGGTATTCTCGAGGGCAAAAAGCCCCTTGTACTGATAGTATCAATGGTTATCGGTGCTGTCCTCGGCAGTCTTGCCGATTTGGACGACAAGCTCAACAGGGGCGCAAAATGGCTGGAAAGGAAGCTGACCAAAAAAAGTGCAGACGATTCGGAAGATAAGAAAAGCACCTTTGCCCAGGGCTTTGTAACCGCAACTCTGCTGTTTTGCGTTGGAGCAATGGCAATAGTCGGCTCACTCCAGAGCGGGCTTACGGGCAGCAACGAAACGCTTTTCACCAAATCAATTCTTGACTGTGTTGCAGCCATTATTTTTACATCCACATTCGGTTTTGGCGTTGTGTTTGCGGTGGTTCCCGTGTTCGTCTATCAAGGCTCGATTACCCTGCTTGCGCATTGGGTTTCTCCCTTCCTGAGCAACAGCGTTATTGCGGAGATGACCGCAGTCGGCTCCCTTCTGATTATCGGCCTTGCTATGAATATGCTGGGCATCACAAAGATTAAGGTTATGAATTACATACCAGCAGTTTTTCTGCCAATAGTTCTTTGTATGTTTATGTGAACCTTTATTTAAGGTGAGTATCAGCTTGACGCACAATGCAGCAAACGGGTTTGCCTATTGCGAAAAGTACAAATTTAATACTAAAAAAATTGAGGGAATGGTCTTGACCATTCCCTGTTTTAATAAAAGGATATTAAAGTTGCAAGTTTTCTCAGGATTATTCCACAATAGCGCAAATGACAGTCATATCGTCCTCCTTGCCCTTGACACGGCGGTGCCTTGCGAGTTCGGCAATTCTTTGGGCAAGGGCCTGGGCACTGCTCCCCTTCCATGCCTTTAGCTCGGCAATTATCCATGAGCCGTCACTGCCGATTATTCCGTCAGAAACCATTACAACAACATCGCCCGGCTCAAGGTTAGCATATGCCTTTTCAAAGCTGATTTCACGCAGGATTCCCGCAGGCAGTGCGGAAAGCTCAAGGGCAGCCACCTTATTCTTTTTTCTCACAAAGGAAGCGGCGCCTCCCGCTTTTAAAAACTCCGCCTTTCCGCTGAAAAGGTCAATGCTCACAACATCGAGGGTTGCAAGGGATTCATCAATGCCCTTTATGAGCAGGGCAGAGTTGGTGAGCCTGAGCGAGCATTCAAAATCAATGCCCGCCTTGACGAGCGACGAGAATATTTCAGTCGCCAGAGCAGAGTCAACCGCCGCCCTCCCGCCGGTTCCCATGCCGTCGCTGAGAATCATCACTTCATGGCCGTTGCCGTCGTCAAAGCATTCAAAGTAATCCCCGCAGTACTCGTTCTCTTTATAGGGAATCTGAGCAGCACCGAGCCTGACCTTTATTGAGACACGCTGAGAGAAGGTCATCAGGGTGCATTCATCATTAATAACAATGCAGGGCAAATCAAAATCCTTGTCACATGCTTTGCTGATTGCACGGGTGAGCAGGGTTTTATTGACTGAGGAATCGAGCGCACCTGTCTGAATGCTTAGGCACATCCGCCCGAGGTGGTTGACAATGCAGCTGACCGCATACACACGGATATCAAAAGACTGACAAACCTCCGAGGCAAGGCGGGCAAGCTCCGGCTCAAAGCTCATCGTTTTGCCCAAATCCTTAGCCATAGACCTCAGCAAACACGCAACACCTTCAAATTGGTCGGTTACAACCTCCCTTATCTGAGCCACACGCTGTGCTGTACCCCGTTTCGATACCATGTTTAGATAATGCTTGTTAAAAGAAGATATCATTTCACTTTGCCTTATACATCGTTCACTCAGTGGCTCCCCGAGCATATCCGTTGAAAGGCACTCATCCTTTTTTAATATATCCGCAAGTGCGCCGAAGGCCTCCTGTGTTTCCTTGTGGCAAGCTTTCCAGCAATGCGTATAAAGCCCGCAGGAGGAACAGATATCTTCACGCACCTTTAAAAAGACAGCTTCATTCTCCGGCTGTGCCATGCGGCTGAGCCCTTTTGAAACCTTTTCTATATAATCCGATATTATTTCAATTGCACCGGCGGTGGTTGAAAGCTTCATGATAACCGCGGTTTTATTGTTATCCTCCGGGACAGGGACAGGCAGCCTTACAAGGTGTTTTTTCAAGGATTCCAGCCTGCTTGAGGGTATGGCTATGAAAACGGCGGTAGCAATTGAACTTTCTATGAGAACGGTTACGGCAAATGCTTCGCCGCTGACAAGAGCGGATAAGCCGCATACAATAGTAAAAACTCCGCCAATACCCAGTTGGCCTATAGGTGAAAAAATTCCCGCAAGCAGCCCTCCAAGGGCGAAGGTTGCCGCAAGGGAAGGGGTGTTAGTTATAAGGCCGATTGAAACGCCTGCACAAATACCAGCTATGCTGCCGCCTGTTTCCCTTGCAAAGCGGGCAAAAATAAGTATGATGAATATGGATATAAGCCGTGCGGGTATGAAGCCCTTGACTGAAAAGACAGAAAGGGACATAAAAAACACACATGCCGTTATTATTACACAGGCGGTTTCCTGAGTGCTCAGGCTAAATCCTCCCCCCGGCAGGGGACGAATTTCCGTTACCCTTTTGAGAAAATATGAAACTCCGCCCGCCAGAACGGATTCACTGATATATATGAGGGTTCCGTTAAGTGAAAAGCCGACTGCCAGCATTGTTGTTATACCTGAGGCAAGGCAGCAGATTGCCGCAATTGCAGGTGCGATTATCCTGCTATCCCTTAAACGGATGAAGCGTGAAACGGTTGTATTTATGGCTGCTGCCGCTGCCATTGCGGCTATGCTCTGAACTGCGGTTGAAGCCGAAACAGTCGCAAGGCAGCCCGCCGAGCCGCCAATCACCGTTGCGAGCACATATTTTGGAGGCAACACTGCAACAAGTGCAACAGCAAAGGGCGAGAGCCCACCGAAAATCTGCACTCGGGAGGCGGCAAAGCCCAATATCAGACATATTACTTCAAGAATCACAAGCTTTATTGTTTGTGGGATTTCCCTTGCGCGGAACAGGCTTCGTTCATTTTTTACTTCCGTATTTTCCATTTTTCTCATCCCTTCCAAATTTGAGATAAGCTACACATACAAATAATAAAGCCTGTCCCCACAGAACAATGTCGCTGTGTGCTGTGTTTTTTTGTATTATTTAAACAAAGATAAATAAATAAGACATAAAAACGGAATAATATGGATAAAATGAAAAATATTTTGCACATTTAAAAATCTTGTGTTGTTTTTGCAAAATATATGTTATAATCAGTTATATGTAAGATAAAGGTGGAAAGGTGTTTCATGCAGGATGCTCAAGGCGAAAAAAATGACCTGATAATCGGCAGGAACGCCGTTACCGAGGCTCTCAGAAGCGGGAGGGCTGTTGACAGTCTGCTCGTAGCAAGGGGGGAAAGGAGCGGCACACTCCCGAAGATTGTTGCACAATGCAGAGAACTCGGTATTGTTGTAAAAGAGGTTGATTCAAAAAAGCTCGACTATATGTGTGGGCACAGCAATCATCAGGGCGTTATTGCCCTTGCGGCTGTTAAGGAATACAGCAGTATTGATGATATTTTCGAAAATGCGCTCAAAAGGGGCGAGCCGCCGTTTATAATAGTGTGTGACGAGCTTGAGGACCCTCATAACCTCGGTGCAATAATAAGAACGGCCGATGCTGCGGGAGCTCACGGGATAATTGTTCCAAAACGCCGCTCGGCATCATTGAGCTATGCTGTCGGCAAGGCATCGGCAGGTGCAGTCGAGTATGTTCCGGTGGCAAGGGTTCCAAACCTTGTTCGGGCAATCGCAGAGCTAAAGGAGAGAGGNNAGGGCTCTGGGTTTTCGGTGCGGATATGGGTGGCACACCATGGCATGAGCATAACCTGACAGGCCCTTTGGCAATAGTTATAGGCTCAGAGGGCAAGGGGCTGGGCAGGCTTGTCAAGGAGAAATGTGATTTTATTATTTCTATGCCCATGAAGGGCTCAATAAATTCCCTGAACGCCTCAGTTGCGGCAGGTGTTTTAATGTTTGAAGCAGCCAGGCAGAGGGCAGGTAAGTCTTGATTCTTATGGGGGTGTTCCTTATATGACTAACAAAAACGGATTCAACACAGAGCTGTCAATTGATGAAATACTTATTCAGGCAGGGCTGGCAGAGGACTATGATACATTTACGGATTCAAGCTCGGGGCCGGTAAGAAGCTGGTCACTTGAGGATATCGACGCCCTTCTGGCGCAGGAAAAGCCCAAGAAAAAAAGTAGGGACGGGGAGAGCAGCGAGAGAAAGGAAGAGCCCGTTATCCCGGTGCCGGCATTCACTAAAACATATGTTGACTCGCTGTTCAAAACAAAAGACGAAACAAGCTTTGAAGAAAAACCCGTTGAAGAAGATATAAAAGAGGATTACCGCAAGTTTTTATCTGAGATTAAGAATCCCTTGCAGGATAAATCAAAAAATGTGACTGCCGAGATAAAAGAGGATTCCCACACAGGCACGGACGAGGGCATTTTTTACACCGAGCCTCAGGTTCAGGAGGAAAAGCCCGAAGAGCCGATTAATGCACCTGCGGAGAAAGAGGAAATTACTGAGCCTGTTGTGGAAGAAAAAGCAACTAAAGAAAGCGAATCTCAAATCCCCGGCCTCATTTATGACGAGGATTTAGTGGACACGAGCGTTTTCGTGCATGAAGATGCAATCACCGGCTCTCAGATGGAAACAAATAAATACAGAGAGCGTTTTATGAATATGCTCAAGGTTGAGAAAACATCTGAGCTTGATGTCATGAGCAGCAACGAACCGATTGAAAAACCCGGTGTTATTCTTAGCAAATCCAATTTTTCCGGCACCGAGGATTTATCGGCAATGCCCATTGTAATCCCCGCCGAGGATGCCCTGAAAACAGCTCAGCGTGAAGAAGAAAAAACAAAAATCAGCGACGGGAGCGCAAGAATCCTTCAAAAGGAGGCGTCCGATGTTGTTGACGGTCAGATAATGCTAAGTGGATTTGACAGCGACGAGGAGCCTGAGCAGATTGACGAGCACCTGGCCGAAAGGGAGCTTATGGAAAAACGCAGGCAGGCTGCTAAAAGCTTTAAGATATTCGATATCCCCGAAAGCTATGATGAAACCATTCCCTCAAAGGAGGGAGACCCTCTTTCACAGGGCGAGGGCGAGGGCGAGGCTAAGCCGCTCGAGCAGGCAGAGGGAAGTGTTGAATATGTGTATCCGTCAGACAAGTCAACAGTCGGCAGGGAGCTTAGATATAGGAGAAAAAGCGGGTTAGCAAAGACGGTTCTGCTCATCTGTATAGAGGCAGCCCTTATTATTACGATGTTTGTGCCCAAAATACTGTCCTTACTCAGCGTTGAAAATGCCGAAAATGCAGGCAGCGGTCTTGTTCCGAGCATAATTTCATTTGTTCTTATCGTTATTGCCGGAGCCTGCTGCTGGGCAGATATTTTCAACGGACTTAAAAGGCTTTTTAAAATGAGAGCGAATGCTGATTCAGCAGCGGCTCTCGCCATGCTGTGTGCCGTTATTCAGAATATCAGCTTCATGGCTACCGGTGCGGGGCCGGGCGTGTTTTCCGCCTCGGCTGTAATGCTGCTGCTTCTCAACACCGCAGGCCATTCGATTGAGAACGCAAGAGTGATGGAAAACTTCAGGCTTTGCGCTGTCACAAATGCTTCAAAGCTGCACAGCGTTTCCGAATTTGAGGATGAAAAAGAGAATTTTGAAATAGGCAGGAGCCTCCTTCTGGGCACGCCTGAGGTCAGGCTTTCGAGAAAAATCGGGTTCCCGACGAATTTCATTAGCCACTCATATGAGGGTAATTTTACTGATGATTTGTGCAGGTTCCTTGTTCCCGGCTCGGCATTGTTCGGGATTTTGACGGCAGTTATTTCCTACATAAAAGTACACAGTATTTCGGGCAGCCTTTCCGTCCTTTCGGCGGCACTTTGCCTTGCGGCACCCGCCGGCCTGCTTTTTGTTTCAAATGTTCTTTTTCGCAGTGAAAATAAAAAGCTAAATGAGAACGGGGCTATGATTGCCGGCTTTGCAGGCGCAAAGGATATCGCCAGAATAAATGCCGTTGTTATAGACGGGGCAGACTTATTTGACCAGAGTCACTGTGACCTTCACGGCATGAAGGACTATAAGAATGTTCGTATAGACGATGTTTTGCTATACACCGCCTCAATGGTAATCAACTCAGGCGGACCTCTGACAGAGATTTTCGACAAGGTTATTTCAAACAGCCGTGACCTCCTACCGACAGTGAAATCTTTGGGATATGAGGATAAAATGGGGCTTTCGGGCATTATACATAAACAGAAGGTTCTCTTTGGCAACAGGAGTCTTCTGCTCAACCACGGAGTGGATGTTCCAAACGAAAGAAACGAGGCAAAATACTGCCATGACGGGCGGCGGATTCTGTACCTTGCAATTGCAAATAAAATTGCCGCCATGTTTGTGGTAAGCTATACCTTTGATTTGAGCTTGACTCAATATTTGAAATACCTTGAAAGCAGCGGCATAAACATTCTTGTGCGAAATTCCGACCCGAACATTACCGAGAATATTCTCAATGCAGGCTTCGGGCTGCAGAGAGGAACAATCAGGCTGCTTAGCCCCAATTCGGGCAGAATTTTTAAAAAGAGCAGGGAAAAAGCATATGATTACGATGAGGCGACGGTGCTCAATGACGGCAGAGTTAAATCCTTCCTTCACAGTGTAGGCGCAAGTGCATGGCTCGGATTAACTGAAAAAATTGTCGGCATAATTCAGGCGGCAGGTGTAATCCTCGGCATTACCGCGCTGCTGATTTTCGTCCTTTTGGGAGCCTTTGAAAGGGTGAGCGAGCTTTGGATAATTGCCTATTCGCTGGTGATGCTTGCAGTCACCTTTGCGGGCGGCAGGATGAAAGGGATTAGATAGCTCAAAAAGCATCGGAGCAGTTCTTAAAAATGAGTGTTCCGAAAAAAATAAAAAAATGCTTGACTTATATTGATTGATTTGATAAAATACGTTTTGCAAATAAAGCAGAGCAGGGATGTTCTCACCTACGGGGCAAAGTCCCGCGTTGGGTCAATACAAAAAAATTGCTGTTTTGCGGCAATTGCAGTAGATGTGTTGATTTTCATGCGTGGGTAGGTTTCTGCCCACGCTTTATTATTTGTTTGGGAGGTGCTTTAATATCAGTATTAAAGAGCAGCAAATCAATGAAAGTATCCGCGATAGGGAAATAAGAGTGATTTCTGAGGACGGAGAGCAACTTGGAATAATGTCTGCAAGTCAGGCATTAAAGCTTGCTGAAACAAAAAATCTTGACCTGGTTAAAATTGCTCCGCAGGCAAAACCGCCTGTTTGCAAAATCATGGACTACGGTAAATATCGCTTCGAGCAGTCCAAACGCGAGAAGGAAGCAAAAAAGAATCAAAAGGTCGTTGAGATAAAAGAAATCAGATTGTCTCTTAACATTGATGTGCACGACTTTGAAACAAAGGTCGGTCATGCCAAAAAGTTTCTTGAAGCGGGAGATAAAGTCAAAGTGTCCATTCGCTTCCGCGGGCGGGAAATGGCTCACTCCCAGCTCGGGCATGCGTCTATGGAGAAGTTTGCGCAGTCCTGCGCCGAATTCGGAACTGTTGAGAAACCCGCGAAACTTGAAGGCAGGCAAATGCTGATGTTTTTAGCCGCTAAAGTATCCAAATAGTCAATAGTACAAGGAGGAACCCGAAATGCCTAAGATTAAAACGCACAGCGGTGCTAAGAAACGCTTTAAGATGTCGAAAAATGGTAAGCCCATCCGTGCCCATGCTTACAAATCTCATATCCTTAATAAAAAAAGCACAAAACGCAAGAGGAATCTTCGCAAAACTGCTGTTGCAGATACAACCAACACAAAACAAATCAAGCGTTTGATTCCCTACAAATAAGGATACAAAAGCTAATACTTGAAAACTTGGAGGTAATTTGACATGGCACGAATAAAAGGTGCGAAGATGACTCGCAAGAGAAGGAATAAGGTCTTAAAACTTGCTAAGGGCTATTATGGCTCAAAGAGCTCTTTATTTAAAACAGCAAAACAGGCAGTCATGAAATCCGGCCAGTATGCATATGTCGGCCGCAGGCTGAAAAAGCGTGATTTCCGCCGCCTTTGGATAACCAGAATTTCTGCAGCAGCGAAGATGAACGGTATCAATTATTCTACCTTTATCAACGGGCTTAGAAAAGCCGATATCAACCTTAACCGTAAAATGCTCTCCGAAATTGCAATTTCGGACCCTAATGCATTTTCCGCTCTTGTTGAAAAGGCAAAGGCTGCGCTTAACTGAGAATAATTACAAAAGGGCAGACAGGTGTGTCTGCCCTTTTTGAATATCAATGGCGGTGCTTCGCCGAAAGGAAAAAAATGGAGAGAATCACAAGCCGTTCAAACGAAAAAATAAAGCAGGCCGCAGCTCTCCTCGCCTCACCTAAGGCAAGGCAGGAGAGCGGTCTCTTTCTTCTCGAAGGGGCAAGGCTGTGTGAGGATGCAGCAAAAAACGGCATTGAAATTGTAAGACTGTTTTTCACCGAAGCTGCCGCACAAAAATATTCCGAAAGGCTCACACCGATATTTGAAAAAGCCTGCGAGCAATTTGAAATATCGGAGGAGGTTAGCTTTCGCCTCTCCGATACGCAGTCACCGCAGGGAGTGTTCTGCGTCTGCAGGGCGCAGAAAAGGTTAAGCTCCCAAATGCTTGTGGATATTAATGGCAGGTACATTGCACTCGAAAATATTCAGGACCCTTCAAACCTCGGCGCCGTCAGCCGTGCCGCTGAAGCACTCGGCATAAGCGGGCTCATAGTCAGCGGCGGTTGCGATATTTATAACCCAAAAGCCCAGCGCGCCGCAATGGGCTCACTGCTGAGAATTCCCGTAATTATCACAGAGAATTTAACATCTCTATTGATTTTCTCGAAACAAAAGGGTATGCTTACTCTTGCTTCTACACCGGATACGGGTGCAATGAATATCTCTAATGTAAAGCCTGAGGGCGGGGCGGTTCTTGTTGTGGGCAACGAGGGCAGCGGAATTACCCGTGAAGTCATGGATATATGCAGCCTGAAAGTGACAATCCCGATGAAGGGCAGGGCGCAGTCCATGAATGCCGCAACAGCCGCCGCAATACTAATGTGGGAACTGGTGAAGTGATATGGATATCAGGCCATACTGGGTGTGGCTTCAGATGGCGCTGGGAGTCAGGGCAAGAATTGACGAAATAATGGCAGTTTTTAAGTCGCCACAGGCTCTCTACGATTCGGGGACAGTCCAATGGCGGCTTTCGGGAGTGTTCACCTCTGCCCAGATTCAGAGGCTAGAAAAGACGAGAATCGAAAAGGCCAACGAGATTGTCCGGCTGTGCGATATAAACTCATGGAGTGTCGTCACACCTGACAGCTCACTCTATCCCCCTTTGTTGCTTGAAATTTGCGACTATCCGGCAGTGCTCTATGTATGGGGCGATTTGAAGTGCCTGAAAAACAGGATATCTGTTGCCGTTGTCGGCACTCGTTCCGCTTCGAGGCATAGCCTTGATGTGGCGGGCAGACTCTGCGCGTCCCTCGCAAGGGCGTGTGCGGTTGTAATCAGCGGAGGTGCTTTGGGTGTTGACAGTGCTGCCCATACCGGCGCTATATTCGGCGGTGGCAAAACCGTCGCGGTGCTCGGCTGCGGGCTTGCGGCAAAATATCTTATGGATAACAGCGCTTTGAGGAAAAACATTTCCCAAAACGGGGCGGTAATAAGCGAATACCCGCCAGACACACCGCCGATAGGTCAGAATTTCCCGATAAGGAACAGAATAATATCGGGTCTGAGCTACGGCACGGTTGTCATTGAAGCGGGTGAAAGGAGCGGCTCGCTTATAACTGCAAGGCTTGCCGCAGAGCAGGGCAGAGATGTTTTTGCCGTGCCTGGGGATGTCATAAGCTCCTCCTTCACCGGGGCAAACAGGCTTATTACGGACGGGGCAAGGCCGATTTTTTCCGCTGCGGATGTTCTTTGCGATTATGCGGTTACATATCCGGAGTTTTTGGATATTAATAAAATTGAGAGGACACTTGACGGTGAGCCAATACCCTTGGGCAGGGTAATTTCGTCCGCAAAACCGCAAATCGCTCATAACTCAGGTCATAATAAAAAAGAAAAAAGCGGTAAACTAAAGGAGGTTTTAAAGCCTCCCTCACCGCAAAAAAGAAAGCTAGAAAACGGAGCGGATGATAATGTAAGGAAGGTTTATGCCTGCTTTGAGGATAAGCCTTTGCAGAC
>LSQX01251195.1_pt1 | contig 31643 bp, 25 predicted proteins | sample 654561 | NCBI WGS metagenome assembly LSQX01 (sample SAMN04489861, study PRJNA283612) | anaerobic digester metagenome | isolation source: 4 biogas reactors fed with cattle manure at either 37C or 55C with and... | place: Denmark: Kongens Lyngby | collected 2014 | reverse complement strand
CAAATTTTGGAGGTGACCCGTGGCTGATCCGCGCGGATTTCTTGACGTGCGCGAACGTGAGCTCGCGCCGAAACGACCGGTTGCCCTGCGACTGATGGACTGGCGTGAGGTCGTCGACCCCGCAGACCCCACCATGGTCGCTCGACAGGCGTCTCGGTGTATGGATTGCGGTGTGGCGTTTTGCCACCAGGGCTGTCCTCTCGGCAACCTCATTCCCGAGTGGAATGACCTGACCTGGCGGGGTCGTGAGCGAGACGCGCTTGAGCGGCTTCACGCGACGAATAACTTTCCCGAGTTCACTGGTCGTGCCTGCCCAGCACCGTGCGAGTCAGCGTGTGTGCTCGGCATCAACCAGCCGGCAGTGACCATCAAACAGATCGAGAACTCGATTATCGATCAGGGGTTTGCGAACGGCTGGGTGCAGCCGCAGCCGCCGGAGCGACTCAGTGGCAAGACCGTTGCAATTGTGGGGTCTGGGCCAGCTGGTCTTGCGGCTGCGCAACAGTTGACGCGGGCCGGGCACACGGTCGCCGTGTATGAACGAGATGAGCAGCCAGGCGGTTTGCTTCGGTTCGGCATCCCCTCGTTCAAGCTTGAGAAGCATCTTGTTGAGCGGCGCATCGAGCAAATGAAGCTCGAGGGCACCCGGTTTCGCACGGGTATTGAGATTGGCCGCGACATGAGCTGGCGCGAGCTGCGCCGCCGCTATGACGCCGTGATCGTCGCGACTGGTGCAACGGTGCCGCGCCCGCTTGAACTGCCGGGTCGTGCGCTCACTGGTGTGCACTATGCGATGGAGTATTTGACGGCACAGAACCGGGCCGAAGACAGTGGCGGTGCGCCGACAGACAGCGACTCAACGGCCGCACGTTGTGAAAGCACCGAGGCGGGCGCGATGCTTCCTCCGCACCTCAACGCGGCGGGCAAGCATGTGGTGGTGATCGGGGGCGGTGATACCGGAGCGGACTGCGTTGGCACTGCCCATCGACAAGGTGCCGCCTCGGTGACGAATCTTGCCATCGGTCAGAAACCACCGTGTGCTCGGAGTGAGGATCAGCCCTGGCCCACACATCCGACCGTGTTTGAGGTGTCGAGTTCGCACGAAGAAGGTGGTGAACGCAAGTATCTTGCCTCCACCGTTGAGTTCGTGGGTGATGCGAGTGGACAGGTGAGGGGGCTGAAGGTCGCCGAGACCGGGTTCACGGTGCGCGGACGCGAGCCGATCCCGGGAACAGAGCATGTGATTGCTGCCGATCTGGTGCTGATAGCGATGGGCTTCACCGGACCCGAGCCTCTTGATGCTCACCCTGAGGGTTCTGGTGCTGGCTCAGACCGCCAGCGCACGGCGCACGATGACACCGGAGCTGGCTTCGCCCTGGCGCACACGAGCAGAGGCGCATTCGAGCGAAACCGCCGCACCTATGCGACCGAGTTTCCGGACGTGTTTGTTGCCGGTGACGCGGGTCGGGGGCAGTCGCTCATTGTGTGGGCCATCGCCGAGGGGAGATCGGTTGCCGCGCAGGTCGACCGCGTGCTCACCGGCGCCGAATCGCTGTTGCCAAGCCCGGTGGCGGCTGACGATCACGCGTTCGCCGTGTAAGCGGCACAGTGGTTCAGCGGTGCCGAAGCAGCTATTCGCCGCCGAGGTGGCCGCTGAGTCGCTGATGCATCGCCGAGGTGTGCGTGTTCATGCCGACGATTTCGACTTGCTTTCCGAGCCGATCATATTTCGTGGTGATTGCATCGAGCGCGGCGACAGTTGACGCGTCCCAGATGTGAGAGCGGCGCATGTCGATCACGATGTGCCCAGGATCATGTGTGTACGAGAACTGGGTCGTCAGATCGTTGCTCGATGCGAAGAGCAGCTCGCCCTCGACCCGGTAGTAGGCAGTCTCGCCCCGGTCGGTGCGGGTGAGCTCGCGAGTAACGGTCACAAAATGGGCGACGCGCCGAACAAACAGCACCGAGGCGACGAGCACCCCGCCGACGACACCAATGGCGAGGTTTCCGGTCGACACCACCATGAGCACGGTCGCGAACATCACGAGATTTTCACTCTTCGGCAGCCGTTTGAGCGTGGAGGGGCGAATGGAGTGCCAATCGAATGCGGCCACCGAGACCATGATCATCACCGCAACGAGTGCAGCCATGGGAATTGCCGCGACGAAATCGCCAAGAGCCACCACCAGCACGAGCAGAAAGACTCCGGCCAAGAACGTCGAGATGCGGGTGCGGGCGCCCGACACCTTGACGTTGATCATCGTCTGACCGATGACCGCGCAGCCGCCCATGCCTCCAAACGCACCGGAGAGAATATTCGCGACGCCCTGCGCCCAGCTCTCACGCGTCTTATTGGAATGGGTATCGGTGATCTCATCGACGAGCTTGGCCGTCATGAGCGATTCCATGAGGCCTACAAGCGCCACACCGAGCGCGAAGGGGGCGATGATGGTGAAGGTTTCCCAGGTGAGTGGAACATTCGGCACAAACAATTCGGGCAGGCTTCGGGGGAGTTCACCTTGATCGCCAACGGTTGGCACCTGAATGGCGAACACCATGACAATTGCGGTCACCACAATGATCGAAATCAGCGGGGATGGCACAACGGTCGTGATCTTCGGCAGCAGCACGACAATGATGATGCCGAGCGCGACCAGCGGGTACACCGCCCATGGCACCCCAAAAAGGTGCGGGAGCTGTGACAAGAACACGAGAATCGCGAGCGAGTTCACGAACCCGACCATCACGCTGCGGGGAATAAACCGCATGAGTTTTGCGACGCCGAGCACCGCTAGGAGGATTTGAAACACCCCGGCAAGCAGCACGGTGGCGATGAAATAGTCGAAGCCGTGCTCGCGCGCGACCGGGGCGATGACAAGCGCTACTGCGCCCGTAGCGGCGGTGATCATGGCGGGTCTCCCGCCAAGAAAAGCGATCGAGACCGCCATGATGAAGGACGAGAAGAGCCCGACCTTGGGGTCGACCCCGGCAATCACCGAGAACGCGATTGCTTCGGGGATCAGCGCTATCGCCACGACGAGTCCGGCCAACACCTCGCGGGTGAGTAATCGCGGGCTGCGCAGCGCGGTCAGAACCTTCACGTCACCTGTACTCACCGCAGCAGTCTACCGTCTGACCTGTTGCCACGGACTGTGGCGGCGGATGACACGGAGACACTTCGATGCGTGCGCGGCAGGGTAGCGGCAGCGAGGCTGATGTCAACGGGGTCGTGCGCCGTGATACCGGCGCGTACATTCGAGTCCACAGTAAACCACCTGCGATTTGTGCGTGTGCTCTGCATCGCCGTTCGCATCGTTGTGCTGTGCCCCCGTCATTCAGCGATGGTTCGGTGGCACCGCTCACGGCTGATCAGAAAGGCATTGACGATGACCTCGCTCGAAGACCCCCGCACACTGCATGAATCGCCACCATTGCCCGATCAAGAGCAGACGCAGCCCGGACTCACGGATCACATGCAGCCCTCTCCGGATCACGGAGAGGAAAGCTATGTCGGTCATGGCCGACTGGTGGGCAGGCGTGCACTGATTACTGGCGGTGACTCTGGCATCGGCCGGGCGGTTGCCATCGCCTATGCAAGGGAGGGCGCAGATCTCTCTATCTCCTATCTGCCTCAGGAACAGGAGGACGCAGAACGCACCGCGACCCTTGTTCGAGACGCTGGTCGCGAATGTGTTCTTCTCCCCGGTGACATTCGCGAAGAATCGACCTGCATCTCGCTCATTGATGACACAGTCTTCAGTCTTGGCGGCATTGACCTCTTAGTGCTGAATGCCGGCGTGCAACATCGACGCGATCCAGCCGCGCAAATTGATCGCGCGAGCATCATGGAGGTGTTTGAGACGAATCTCGTCGCACCGTTGCTGCTCATGCGCGAAGCTGCATCACATCTGCGACCAGGAGCGTCGGTGATCGTGACTGCTTCGATTCAGTCATTCAACCCCGGCCCCGACCTGCTCGACTATGCCATGACGAAGGCCGCACTTGTCGCGTTCACAAAGGCGCTCGCTGTCGAGCAGGGTGCTCGGGGCATTCGAGTCAATGCCGTCGCTCCCGGCCCAATCTGGACCCCACTCATTCCTGCTACTGGCTGGGAGGAAAAGCAGCAGCGCTTTGGAGAAGACACGCCGTTGGGCCGTCCCGGCCAGCCAGCCGAGCTCGCGGGTGCCTATGTCTATCTCGCCTCTGAGGCCGCCTCGTATGTATCAGGGGCAGTGTTGCCGGTCACCGGAGGGAAACCCTTGTGAGTGAAAGACCAGATCCAACGAAGATGCGCAACCAGCCATCACTGCGCACGTCGTCGGGACGCATTTGGCTGGTGATCGGTGGACTGTTCGCGGCCCTCACTGGCACGCTCTTTGTGCTCCTCGCGATACAGACTCAGGGGGCCACAAGGATCGTGGCTATCGCTGCCTCTGCCGCCATTCTGCTGTGCTTCCTTGTCATCGTCATCACTCGAATTACTGTCTCATCGTCGACGGTGAAGTTGCGCACGATGGCCATCGCCATGCTCAGTATGGCAGTGATCGCCCTCGTCTGCATGTGGCTTGCGGGCATGCTGCGCGCTGGCACCGCGCCGATGCTGAGTGGCTGAAGAGTGTCGCAATCACAGCTCGAACGTTGCGTCCGAGAACCGCAATAATGAATGCACTTGCTATGGGGCTGGTTCTTCGATTACTCGTAGCCCGCCGGGGGAGTTTGCGAACTGCATGAGTGCTTCGACCCAAGCGTGATTGAGCTCTGGCGTGGCAGGCTCGTCAAACTCAAAGTGAACGGTCACCGCTGGGTGCAACCAAATCGTGTGCTGGCGGTCATCTACCCAGCTAAACGCGAAACTTTCTTGCAACCCCAATTTACCAAGGATCACGGTGCGCAAGTGCGTGAGGAGGCGATCATCGAAGGTGAACTCTTTCTCTTCTCCGTAGTGCAAGACTCCCATCTGTTACTCCTTGCCCTGTCGTGATCTCGGCCGTGAGGTGTTGCGCTTCTTTGATGAGGGAACAGGCTGCGTCTGGTCGACTGTCGCTTCTTTCATGCCTCGTGTGGGTTCATCTTTGGCGTGTTTCATGGCCTCTTTCTCAGAGAGTACGATGAGCCCGCGTGGGGTATTGGAAAAGTTGTTGAGCACCTCAAGCCAGTCCCGGTTGAGTTCGGGTGCGCGGCTGCCTGAGAACCGAAACGTGATGGGAATGGTGGGGGAGAGCCAGATAGAGAGACGCCCACCGCCGCGCTCTGCAGGGTTCGTCCAGCTCATCAAGAAGCTCTCTTGTCTGCGGAGCTTAATAGTGATTGCTACTTTGAGGTGCGCGAGCGTTCGGTCTTCGAATTCGTACTCTTGTGCACCCCCATACACTAAGAATCCCATGCGCTAATACTGACAGCATTTATCGCAGAAAGACAGCATTTCGGCGCGCCGCTCGTGGGAGTCGCGCCGAAATACGGTGAGTGAACTGGCTCAGCCGCGCTTGAGGGTGCCGAGCTCAGCACCGCTCGCATCACGCACGGAGAGCGTGTCGCCGCTAACCGAGACTGACGCAGGGTCGACCATCCACACCTCTACGCCCTCACACGCCATCATCGTGGTGGCCATGGGACCAACACTGAAGACATCGCCGTCTGCCTCCCAGCTGCCCATCACTCGGTTGCAGCCGTCCGAGCCTGAGTAGCTGCCGTCTTCGGCAAACTCGAGTGAGGTTTCGCCAGGAGCGTCGGTGCCCCATGAGCCAACGGGTGATGAGGAGCCGCCGCCTGAGCAGGCGGTGAGGCCGAGAGCAACAAGTGCGACAGAAGCAGTAGCAAGAGCGGTTTTCAGCGTTCGGTTCATCTCGCCAGCATAGACCTGTTTCTGACAGGTGTCACCGAAACACACGATGTGCTGGGACGAAAAGGGGCTCCCAACAGCATCTGCACCCGGGAGCCCCAGATGTGGCGCCCGGGTGGGCGCACTGAAATCGTTCGCGGCCTATGAGTCGAAGCTGAGCGCCTGGCGCAGCAACTGCTCCTGTTCGATTGCGTGCACCTTGGCTGAGCCGGTTGAAGGTGCCGCCGATGCCTTGCGGGTGACCGCACGAATCGCCCGGCCATCGCTCTGCTTGACCAGTTCGAGTGAAATGAACGGCCACGCGCCCTGGTTCTCTGGCTCGTCTTGCACCCACACGAGTTCTGCGCCCGGGTAGCCCGCGAGCACCGAACGAAGCTCTGCAGCTGGTACCGGGTAGTACTGCTCGATGCGCACGAGTGCGATGCGGGGATCCGGCTGCTTCTCAAGCGCGCCAAGCAGATCGTAGTAGACCTTGCCCGAGGTGAGAATCACGCGCGTGACCTGATCCTTCGCCGCCTGCGCGTCATCGATTACCGTCTGGAACTGGCCCGATGTGAAATCTTCGATGGCTGAGGTAGCGCCGCGCAGGCGCAGCATCGACTTCGGGGAGAAGACGATGAGCGGCTTGCGTGGACGCTGGTAGGCCTGACGGCGCAGGAGATGGAAGTAGTTTGCTGTAGTCGATGGCCTTGCGACGATCATGTTGTCTTCAGCACAGAGCTGCAGGAATCGCTCGATGCGAGCCGACGAGTGGTCGGGGCCCTGGCCCTCGTAGCCGTGGGGGAGTAGCATCACGACGGAGGACTGCTGGCCCCACTTCTGCTCGGCAGCTGCGATGTATTCGTCGACCACACTCTGCGCACCGTTGACGAAGTCACCGAACTGGGCCTCCCACACAACGAGCGCGTCTTCCCGCTGCAGTGAGTAGCCGTACTCGTAGGCGAGCGCCGCATATTCCGACAGGAACGAATCGTAGATCCAGAAACGGGCCTGGTCTTCGCTGAGGTTCAGCAGTGGCAGCCACTCCTGGCCGTTCGCGCGGTCGTGGAAGACCGCGTGACGCTGGGCGAAGGTGCCGCGTCGAGCGTCTTGGCCCGCAAAGCGCACCGCGGTGCCCTCCATGAGCAGTGATCCGAGGGCGAGCAACTCGCCAAAGCCCCAATCAACGTCGCCGTTCTGGCTCATTTCGAAACGCTTTTTCAGCAACTGCTGCAGCTTTGCGTGCACCGTGAAGCCCTCGGGCGGGGTCGCATGGGCCTCGCCAATGCGCTCAACCACCGAGCGATCAACCGCAGTCTGCACGGTCGAAACCGTTGGAATCGGCTCGGTCGCAGGGTGCGCGATGCCACTCTGGTCAATGACCGGAATCGAGCCGGTCTGTGCGGCATGCGTTTCGAGGAACGCCTGCTCAAGGCGGCTCTGGAAGTCTGCCTTGGTGCGCTCGTACTCTTCTTCGGTGAGGTCACCGCGGCCCACAAGCGATGCAGTGAAGAGCCGACGGGTTGAACGCTTCGCCTCGATGAGGTCGTACATGAGCGGCTGCGTCATCGACGGGTCGTCGCCCTCATTGTGGCCGCGACGACGGTAACACACGAGGTCAATGATCACGTCGCGGTGGAACTTCTGGCGGTATTCGTAGGCCAGTTGCGCCACACGCACGACGGACTCGGGGTCATCGCCGTTGACATGGAAGATCGGCGCCTGCACAACCTTGCCCACGTCGGACGAGTAAATCGCGCTTCGTGAGTCTTGTGGCAGGGTGGTGAACCCGACCTGGTTGTTGATGATGATGTGGATCGTGCCGCCGGTGCGGTACCCACGCAGCTGAGACATCTGCAGGGTTTCGTAGACGACGCCCTGGCCAGCCATCGCGGCATCGCCGTGAATGAGAATCGGCAGCGTCGTGAACGAACCGATTGGCTTCAGGTCTTGTTTTGCTCGCACGATGCCCTCGAGCACGCCGTTGACGGTCTCGAGGTGCGATGGGTTTGCTGCGAGGTGAACCGGCACCTTGGTGCCGTTTGGTGCGGTGAACACACCTGTGGTGCCGAGGTGGTACTTCACGTCACCTGAGCCAGACCCCGAGGCAGTGCCCTCGAACTCGCGGAAGATCTGTCCGTAAGTCTTGCCCGCAATATTTGACAACACATTCAGGCGGCCACGGTGCGCCATGCCAATATCGACGCTGTCTACACCGTCTTCGGCGGCGTCAATGAGCATCGCATCGAGCAGCGGAATAACGGATTCGCCGCCCTCAAGGCTGAAGCGCTTCTGGCCGACGTACTTGGTCTGCAGGAAGGTCTCAAAGGCCTCGGCCTCGTTGAGCTTCTCGAGGATGCGCATCTGCGCGTCGCGCCCGAGCTTCTCGTAGACGACCTCAACCTGTTCCCGAATCCACAAGCGCTGTGCAGGGTCTTGGATGTGCATGTATTCGATGCCGATCTTGCGGCAGTACGAATCGCGAAGCACGCCCAGAATGTCGCGCAGCAACATCGTGCGCTTGCCGCCGATGCCTCCGGTCACAAACTCTCGGTCAAGATCCCAGAAGGTGAGCCCGTGGTTCTCGATCTCAAGATCGGGGTGGGTGCGCTGCTGATATTCGAGCGGATCAATATCGGCCATGAGGTGGCCGCGAACGCGGAAGGCATTGATGAGTTCTTGCACTCGCGCGGACTTGTCAACCTGACCAGAGACATCAACGTGAATGTCTGATGCCCACTGCACTGGCTTATATGGAATGCGCAGTGCGGCAAAAATCTCTTCGTAGAAGTCGTGACCACCGATGAGACGTTCGTGCACCTTCTTCAAGAACTCGCCGCTGCCCGCGCCCTGGATGACGCGGTGGTCGTAGGTGCTGGTGAGCGTGATGGTCTTCGAAATACCAAGGTTGGTGAGCACCTCGGTTGACGCGCCCTGGAACTCGGCGGGGTACTCGAGCGCACCTACGCCAATGATCGATCCCTGGCCGCTCATGAGGCGAGGCACCGAGTGCACCGTGCCGATGCCGCCCGGGTTTGTCAGTGAGATGGTGGTGCCCTGAAAATCGACTGCGGCGAGCTTGCCCTCGCGAGCACGCTTGACCAGGTCTTCGTAGGCAGCCATGTACTCGTTGAAGTCGAGCGTCTCGGCTCGCTTAATCGAGGGCACCAGCAGTGACCGGGTACCATCAGCCTTCGGCACATCGATCGCGATGCCGAGCCCAATGTGCGCTGGCACCACCACCGACGGCTTGCCATCGACCTCGGTGTAGCCCACGTTCTGGCTGGGAAACTCTGTGAGTGCCTGGATCAGCGCCCACCCGATGAGGTGGGTGAACGAAACTTTGCCACCGCGGCTGCGACGCATGTGGTTGTTGATGACAATGCGATTGTCGATCATGAGCTTCGCGGGCACCGTGCGAACACTCGTCGCGGTCGGCACGGTGAGACTCTCGTCCATGTTCTTGGAGAGGGTGCGAGCCATGCCGCGAAGCGGAGTGATCTGGTCTTCTTGCGTCGACTCGGCTGCGGTGGGAACCGGGGTCGTGCGCGGTGCCTCTGCGGGGATTGGTGCCTGGCGGGGCGCCGTGTTGGTTGTGCGCGCGGTGGCGGGTACTGTCGCTGCGTCGGGCACTGACGCTGTCGGAGCGATGGTGGTCGCCTTTGGCAACGAGCCGGTGTCGGTCGAAATCGCCGGTGTTGCTTCGGCCGAAGCCGCGGCTGTCGAGGGGGAAGTCGACGCTGAAGCAGCCTGAGCTGCGGTGCCAGCTGCGGCTTGACTCACCGCGTACCGTTCGAGGGTGGGCCACCACGCCTCATCTACGGAGTGCTTGTCAACGAGGTACTGTTTGTACATTTCGTCAACGAGCCAGGCGTTTGCACCGAACTCATCTGCGGCACCTTCGTTGCCGGAGGCGTTCATCCGCTCAGTCAAGGCGAATCCTCTCATTGTGACCGGGTTACGGGGCGACCGTAACCGTTGCGCAGCCGTCGCGCACACTACCCTCTAGCCTACGCCTTTTGATGATGCCGTGGGTGCACGCACGCCGCGAGCGAAATCGCGAAATTCTCGTACGAATGTGAGAGATTCTGCGAGTCTGATGTCAATTTTGTGTGGCGTGACACTGTCGCTGTCTCATGACCACCCGGCACTGATAGAGTTGCCTCGATCATGGATGGACCCAGTCGAAGACCGTCGGAGCCCCCGAGTACCAGCCGCGCTGAGGCGCGGCATTGTGGAGTGGGTGGCTCATGAACGAATGGTGGTTGCTCGCCATAGGCGTGATTCTCACCTTTGGCACGGGCGTGTTTGTTGCCGCGGAGTTCTCGCTCGTTGCGCTCGACCGTCAAGATCTTGAACGGCGGCGTGAGAGCGGTGAGCGTGGTCTTGATGGGGTGATCCGCGGTCTGCGCATCACCTCCACGCATCTCTCGAGCGCTCAGCTCGGCATCACGCTCACCACGCTGCTCGCGGGCTACACGCTCGAGCCGGCGATCAGTGTGCTGCTGGAACCGGTGCTGACCGCACTGCAGGTTCCCCAGTCGCTCCACCGCATCATTAGTGCGCCGATTGCCGTCGCGCTGGCCACGATTCTCTCAATGATCGTGGGCGAACTCGTGCCAAAGAACTTTGCTCTTGCGCGGCCACTCCAAACTGCGAAGGCGGTGATGCCGCTGCAATCCGCATTCACCACAGTATTCAAACCTGCGATTCTTGCGCTGAATGGCAGCGCCAACGGCATGCTGCGCATGATCGGCATTGAACCGAAGGAAGAACTTTCGGGGGCGCGCACGGCCGAAGAGCTCAGCTCGCTCGTGCGTCACTCGGCGAGCGCCGGTCTGCTGGAGGCAGACACGGCCACGCTGCTTGACCGCACCCTGCGATTCTCCGAGCACACCGCGACCGATGTGATGACCCCTCGTACGAGGCTCGAGAGCATCCACCGGCTCGAATCGGCGCAGTCCGTGATTGAGTTGGCCGGCAGCACTGGCTTTTCGCGATTCCCCGTGATCGATGAAGATCGTGATGATGTGGTTGGCATTGTGCATGTGAAGCAGGCCGTTGCCGTGCCTCGGGCGAAGCGTGCTGAGGTGCCGGTTGCTGCGCTGCTTGAAGACCCGGTGCGTGTGCCCGAGACCATGCACCTTGATCAGCTGCTTGAAGAGCTGCGCACGCGAGGTTTTCAGATGGCAATTGTGGTGGACGAGTACGGTGGCACTGCCGGTCTCGTGACACTCGAGGATCTGGTCGAAGAGATCGTTGGCGAGGTAGCCGACGAACACGATCGGGCGCGGGCAGGCATCGTGGGTGACGCATCAGAGATGACGTTTCCCGCAGATCTGCGGCCCGATGAACTGCGTGAGCAGACGGGCATTCCGATCGCCGAGAGTGAAGACTATGACACTGCTGCCGGCTTTGTGCTGCGCGAGCTCGGTCGCATCCCCGAGCCGGGTGACGAGGTGACCCTCAACGATGGAGCGGTGCTCCGTGTGGAGCGCATGGATGGAAGACGGATCGCTCGTCTGCGCTATTTTGAGCCTCCGGTGACAGACGACACCGGTGAGGTTCCGCTCATTGCCCAGACTGACGAGCACCCAACTCGCACGGTTCAACCGGGGGACTCGCAGGGGACGTCAGTGCGGCGGGGTGATCGCGCATGAGTGACTGGATGGGCATTGTGTGGCTCGTCGTGCTGCTGCTTGCCAACGCATTTTTCGTGGGCGCTGAGTTTGCGGTGATCTCTGCTCGCCGCTCGCAAATTGAGCCGCTGGCCGAGGCTGGTTCGAAGCGTGCAAAGACGGCCCTCTGGGCGATGGAGCACGCGACGCTCATGCTGGCGACAAGTCAGCTGGGCATCACCGTGTGTTCGCTGTTGATCTTGAACGTGTCAGAGCCCGCGATTCACCACCTGCTGGAGGGGCCGCTGGCGTGGACAGGCTTGTCGGCACAGGCGGTGACGATCGTTGCATTTGTGCTGACGCTGGTGATCGTGTCGTACCTGCATGTGGTGTTTGGTGAAATGATGCCCAAGAATGCGGCATTCTCGTTGCCAGACCAGGCGGTACTGCTGCTTGCCCCGCCGCTCGTTTGGGTGTCGAAGGTGTTCCGACACATCATCGCGGGGCTCAACGCGATTGCCAACGGGGTGCTTCGTCTGTTCCGCGTCGAGCCGAAGAGCGAAACCACGAGCACATACACGCTCGAAGAGGTCGCTGGCATCGTGAGCCACTCCACCCGTGAAGGCCTGCTTGAGGATCGCAGCGGTGCGCTGAGTGCGGCGTTCGAATTCACAGAGAAACAGGCGAAAGACCTGTTGGTGCCGACCGATCGTCTCATTACCATGCCCGAGGGCTCGACCCCGCTCGACGTGGAGCAGGCCGTGACGAAACACGGTTTTTCACGCTACCCGATGCGCGGTGAGAACGGTGACCTCATCGGCTATGTGCACATTAAGGATCTGCTGCGCATCAGCGAGAAGCGCATTGCTGAACCCATTCCATCAAAACGGGTGCGCGATATGCTCACGATCCTTGGTGAGACAGACCTCGAAGACGTGCTCGCTCGTATGCAAGAGCGTGGGGTACACCTCGCCCGGGTGGTTGACCGAAACGGCGAGGAATATGGCGTCGTCTTTCTCGAAGACGTGATTGAAGAGCTCGTTGGCGAGATCAACGACGCCACGAAGCGTCAGCGGTACGATCAGGCCTAGCGACAGGGAACCACGCGGCACCGTCGCAGCGCGTGTCGCACAGAGGATCGTGCGAGATGGCGACGGTGGCGCGACTATTGTGGCTCGGTCGTGATCTCGAGCAAGCGGCGCAGCTCGGGTCCCACCATCTCATGCTCGATCAGAAACGCATCGTGCCCGAATGGGCTGTCGATACGAGTCGCAAGATCGCCGTCGATGCTGCCTGGGGTGTGCAGCGCGATCTGATCCTGGCCATTGAGAGTGAACAGTCGGTCGCTCGGAATGCCGAGCACCAGGGTCGGCACCGTGACCGTCGAGAGTGCGGCCCGCACCCCGCCGCGCCCGCGCCCAACATCGTGTGAGTTCATTGCTTGCACAAGTGTGAGGTAGCTGTTGGCGTCGAATCTGCGAGTGAACTTGTTGCCGTGAAAATCGAGGTAGCTCTCAACAGCAAAGCGACCGCCGCCGCCGAGCGGACTCACTGCCGACTGCCACGCCCGGCCGAACCGCTCATCGAGCTCCGTGTTGCTGCGATAGTTCAGCAGGGCCAGGCGCCGAGCCGTAGCGAGGCCATGGTGCGGGCCCACGCCGTCTGGGGAGTCGTAGTAGTTGCCGCCACGCCAGGCTGGGTCTGATCGAATTGCTTCGAGCTGCACGAGGTTCAGCCCGATCTGATCGGCGGTGGTGACCGGAGGCGCCGCGATGACGGCGAGTCGGCTCGACCTCTCGGGGTACATGATCTGCCACTCGAGGGCGTGCATGCCACCCATTGAGCCGCCAATGACCGTGTGAAAGTGATCGATCCCGATGGCGTCCGCAAACGCGGCGGTTGCATGTACCTGGTCGCGGATCGTCAGAAATGGAAACCGCCCGCCCCACTCATGGCCCTCAGGGTCGAGGCTCGCGGGCCCGGTTGATCCCTGACACCCACCGAGCACATTCGGTGCAATGATGCAGAATCGGTCGGTGTCGAGCGCCTTGCCAGGCCCGACGATTTCGTCCCACCACCCATCGGTCGAGTGACCAGCGCTTGCCGGGCCGACCAGGTGGCTATCGCCGGTGAGCGCATGAAACACGAGAATCGCGTTGTCCTTCGCCTCATTGAGCTCGCCGAAGCGCTCATAGGCGATGCGCACATGCGGAATTTCGTCGCCCGCCTCTGTGGCAACCGTGCCGATGCGCACAAACTCGCGGCCACCGACCGGGTCACCATCACGCCACGCACCGCTGATCGGGGGCCGCCCGATGAGTGCTCGAAGCTGCGCATCCGTGATGAAGTCCGTGGGAAACGAGTCCTCGGGTGTCTGCCAATCCATAGTTGTCTATTCTGCCCGGGTTTCGTGACGGGCGTGCCAATGTTACGACGTGGAACGAACGCGAAGGGCCGCCCCGTCGCGCAATGGCGATCAGAGCGGCCCAAGCGGTGTGCAACACCGCGAGATGTTACGCGTTGGCGCGAGCCTGGGCGACAACCTCGCGGGCAGCAGCGAAGCCGCGCTCGAGGTCAGCCTTGATGTCGTCGATGTGCTCGAGGCCCACTGACAAACGCACGAGGCCCGGGGTCACACCAGCCGTGAGCTGCTGCTCTGGGGTCAGCTGTGAATGGGTCGTCGAGGCCGGGTGAATGACGAGTGAACGCACGTCACCGATGTTCGCAACGTGGCTGAAGAGCTCAAGCGAGTCCACGAATGCCTTGCCCGCGTCGACACCGCCCTTGAGCTCGAAGCTCAGCACAGCGCCCACACCCTTCGGTGCGACCTTATTTGCGGTCGCGTACCAGGGGCTGGTCGGCAGGCCCGAGTACCAGACGGTTGCAACATCGCTGTGGCTGTCGAGCCACTCCGCAACCGCCTGCGCGTTCTGCACATGACGCTCGATGCGCAGCGACAGGGTCTCGATGCCCTGCAGCAGCAGCCACGCACTGTGCGGCGCGATCGCCGAACCGAGGTCACGCAGCAACTGCACGCGCGCCTTAATGATGTAGGCAATCGGGTCACCCACAGCCTGGGTGTAGATCACGCCGTTGTATGAGTCATCGGGGGTGTTGAGCCCGGGGAAGCGCTCGGCATGCTGCGACCAGGGGAAGGTGCCACCATCAACGATGACGCCGCCCATGGTGGTGCCGTGACCACCCAAGAACTTCGTGGCCGAGTGCAGCACAATATCGGCGCCGTGCTCAAGCGGGCGCACCAGGTAGGGGCTCGCCACCGTGTTGTCGATGATGAGCGGCAGGCCGTTCTCGTGCGCCACATCGGCAACCGTGCGAATATCGAGCACGTTCGAGCGTGGGTTTGCGATGGACTCGGCGAAGAACAGCTTGGTGTTCGGGCGCACCGCGCGCTGCCATGCTGCCGGGTCGTCCTGATCCTCGACAAAGGTCACCTCAATGCCAAGCTTCGCGAGCGAGAACTTGAACAGGTTGTAGGTGCCACCATAAATCGAAGAGGACGACACGATGTGGTCGCCGGCGTTCGCAATGTTCAGCACCGCAAACGTCGAAGCCGCCTGGCCGCTCGCAAGCAGCAGCGCTGCAGCGCCGCCTTCGAGCGCCGCGATGCGCTCTTCAGCAACCGCCTGCGTGGGGTTCGTGATGCGAGTGTAGATTGGGCCGAGCTCAGCAAGCGCGAAACGGTTCGCAGCCTGCTCGGTGCTGTCGAAGACAAACGCGGTGGTCTGGTGAATCGGCAGCGCGCGCGAACCGGTCACCGGGTCGGGCTGCTGGCCGGCGTGAATCTGCTTGGTTTCGAAATTCCATTGCTGTTCTGACATCGTGATGCTCCTGAGTAGAAGGGTGGTGAAGAGGCAATACCCCGAGCGTACGGAGCCCTGGCGCGCGCGGCAACCATGCCTGACACGGGACGTCACAATCGGGCAGGCAGAGTGACGGCCGGCGGCGAGCCTCAGACGAGCCTAGGATGAGTGCAGGATGGCACGAACACTTCACTCACTCGTCACGGACGGCACTATTGCTCAGGATTGGGCTGCGGCGCTCGCCGCAGGTGTGGTGAGCAGCGGAGCTCCTGACCAAGATCCTGCACGCATCACCGAGACGGCTGATTCTGGCCGGTGTCTGCTCGACACCGTACTGGGGAGAATCGGGCAGTTTCTGGATGCAGAGCGCGCGGGAGGCCACGAGGTGCTCCCTGCCGCGGATCGCGTGTTCAGTGCATTCGCGCGCCCGCTTGCAGATGTGCGCGTGCTCATTGTGGGACAGGATCCATACCCGACCCCGGGTCATCCAATCGGGCTGTCGTTTGCCACCGCGCCAGACGTCAGGCCGCTGCCGCGAAGCCTGCAGAACATCTACCGTGAGCTGCATGACGACCTTGGTGTCGACCCCGCGCCCCACGGTGATCTCACTGCATGGGCTGATCGTGGAGTGCTGCTGCTCAACCGGGTGCTCACCGTGCGTGCGGGTGAGGCTGGCAGCCACCGTGGTCAGGGCTGGGAGACGGTGACCGAAGCTGCCATTCGGGCGCTTGCGGCTCGGGGTGGGCCACTCGTGGCGATCCTGTGGGGAAATGATGCTCGCAGGCTCGCTCCGTTGCTGCACGGTGTACCCACGATCGAGAGCGCGCACCCCTCGCCCATGTCTGCGTCGCGAGGATTCTTCGGCTCGCGGCCGTTTAGCAGCGCGAACGACGCACTCCTGGCTCAGGGCGCCGCTCCAATTGATTGGCAGTTGCCAGGCCTGACGGATAAATTCGCAGCTCAGTTACCTGAGGCAACACTGTTCTGATCGCGTGCGTGTACGCTGCCTGCATTCCGCCGAAGGGAACCCACGCTCACGTCGGGTGCCTATGCGATGCGCGAACCCTTCGGCAGTTTCGCTGCGGGAGTCTTGAGACGCCGGTATCCACCGAGCAACAGGCCCGCGGCAAGAAGCGTTTGGAGCGGTAGCCCGATCCACCAGGCGGGGAACGTGCCCTGATACGGATCGTAGTCGGCGTCGGTGGTGACATGCAGGGGAGCGGTCGGGCAGTCGCTCCAGTAGTCCACTCGCCGATCGAGCACCTGGAGGCTTCGCACTGAGACAGACACGATGCCGAACAGGTCATCGGAGATGCGGTTGATATCTGGGTTGCCGGCCACCATGTCTCCCACCACGACGTAGGGGTTCATCGCGAGCAACCACCACACGCGATCAGTGGAGGAGATACTGGTCGTCATCGTCTCTGTGACGCACTCCACCGGAACGGCTTCGTAGCAGGCGATATCGCCATCGTCACACTTCCAGTACGCCTCCCAGTACGCATTCGAGAAGGTGCGATACTCGACCTCGACATAGCGGGTACTCACCCCTACCGCGAGCGCAAATGCGATGAGTGTGCCGATCGAAAGCAGCGCAACCAGCAGGTAGGAGATCACGATCGCAAATAGCGAAGACGAAATGAGTGCCGAGAGCCCCACGCCCATGGCGGTGAAGAGGGCAAGCTGGAGGGCCAAGGCGAGCAGCGCAAGCAGCAGCTGGCCTGGTTCAGCGCGCGATAGCGCCACGCTGAGCACCACAAAGGGCGCTGCGACCACCAAAAGCGCGAGGCCGGTCGCCCACGCGGCGAGCGCCTTGCCGAGCAGAATTGACCAGGTGCCCAGCAGGGTCACCTGCGTGGTGGCGAGCGTGCCTCCTGATCGCTCGGCACTGATCGACCCGGCCGAGATCGCGGGTGCCACGAGGGTGCCAAAGAGCAGCACGAAGTACACGATGATCGAGAACAGAGGATACGCGTCAAAACTCTCGTCATAGGCAGTCGAACTCAGTGTGAGAATGAACCACATGGCGCCCGTGACCACGCCGATGATGCAGAACCACACGATTGCCAGGATCCACAGGGTCTTCGAGCGCAGGCGCTGCCGCAGTTCGAGTGAGGCGACGAGAAGGATGCCTCGCCAGAAACCAGGCGCTTGAGTCACGAATTCACTGCGCTCGCTGCGTGGGTGTGTTGGTGATGTGGAGGACGCCTTCGGTGGGTTAGTCATTGCGCTGCTCGCTCTCGCCATCCGAGGTGGCTGTGGCGCTGCCGCCTGCGAGCTGGAGAAACGCCTGCTCGAGCGCGCCCCGAGCAGGCCCGAACTCCACCACCGGTACCCCTGCCGCGGTGAGGCTCGCGAGCAGCCTGGCGGCCTCGTCTTGCGATTGCGCAGTGATGAGGTGGGTGACACCGCCGAGCTGCGGGTGTGACGACCACTCGACATGTGCCGTAGTGAGCGCGCCCTCGAGCGACTCCCTGTCGAGCGATCGAATGTGCCAGCTCTGCCCGCCGTGGAGCGCCGCTCGCACGGCCTCAGGCGCTTCGGTCCTGCCATCACGCAAGAACACGACGCTCGATGCGAGTTGGTCGAGTTCATCCAGCACATGACTGGCCACCAGGATCGCAACCCCTTCGCGCGCCAGCGCGGTGAGGAGGTGTCGCTGTGTCGCGCGCGCTTCTGGATCGAGGCCAGATGCGGGCTCATCGAGGAGCAGCACGCTCGGTCGGTGCGTGATTGCTCGCGCGAGACTCAGGCGCTGCTTTTGCCCGCGTGAGAGGGTGTTGGTGCGCTGATCGGCTTGTGGACCCAGTCCGGTGTGCTCGATGAGTTCACTGACGCGGTGGGTGGCGGCTTCGCCTCGCATGCCATACATGGCGCAGACGGCGATGAGTGTTTCGCGCACGGTGAGCTGCGCCCACGAGCCGAGCGTGTCAGGCATCCAACCGAGCTGGGTGCGCGCACGCACGAGGTCGGTAGCAACGTCGTGGCCGGCGAGGCGCACCTGGCCGCGGTCGGGACGTAGCAGCGTGGCGAGCATCAGCATGAGCGTGGTCTTGCCGCTGCCGTTTGGGCCGACCAGCGCGGTGATCTCACCGGGCATCACCGTGAGCGTCGCGTCGCGTACTACCTCGGTGTTGCCGAACGAGCGAGATACTCCGAGTGCTTCGAGAGCTGCGGCCATGGGTTCAGCATAGCCGCGTGACGTGCTTCGTGACAGGGTTCGAGGTTGGATGTGGGGTTGGGGGCCAGACCGCACAGACCGCTGTGGCAGACACCGCGGCCGGCTCCGCACTCACCTGATATGAGGAGGAGCCGGCCGGGCAGGTGTCGGAGTTAGCGCTCGGTTTCGGTGATGGTCACTTCACCCTCTTCGACCACCTCAATGACCTCTGTGCCATAGGCGCCGGGTTCGGTGCCATGACCAATGCGTGCGTAGAGCTGCGGGTCGCGCGAGCGCAGCATCGTCGCCCAAATCATGCCAACGACGAGCCCCAGCAGGATGAGCCCGGGCAGGATGTAGGTGGTTGGATCGCTGAGCGTCGTGTCGAGCATCATCGGGAAGTTGCCAATGATCAGCACGAACATGATGATCAAGATGATGCCCGAGATCGCAGGTGCAATGGTGGTGATCCAGGGGCTCAGACCGCGGTTGTTCTTGCGGAAGTAGCCGACGACCGCGAATGCAGTGAGTCCCATGAGCAGCACGAGCCCCGCAGCGCCGGTGTTGGTGAGCCAGGTAAACATGGTGAGCACCGGGAATAGGAACGACAGCTCGCCAAATTTTGCCTCTGCGACACCAAACGCGTCCCCGGCAATCGCGAATCCGATGACGACGATCGCGGCGAGGATGCTCTGCACGAGCGAGCCAGCCCAGGGTGCGCCGGAGCGTGACGTGTGCGCGAAGCTCTTCGGCACGACACCTTCGCGGCCGAGTGCATAGAGGTAGCGGGCGACTGCGTTGTGGAACGCCTGCAGCGCCGCAAAGAGGCTGGTCAAGAAGAGGAGCGTCATAATGTCGGCGATGAGCACGCTCGTCTGCTCGGTCATGAACACGAACATGAGATCGGGGCCAAACTCCTGCGATGCTGGCACGATCGCTGAGGGGCCGATGCCGACCGAGAACGCCCAGGCGCTGAACGCATAGAAGACGCCGATGATCACGACAGCGAGGTAGGTCGCGCGCGGCACGGTGCGCTTTGGATCCTTTGCCTCTTCGCCGTAAATCGCGCCACTCTCAAACCCCATGAATGCAGCGACACCGAACACGAGGATCAGACCGAGCGCGGGCCCGAAGAGTGCAGCGGGATCAAGGGCTGCCGCAGAGACTCCCTCGGGAGCGGCGCCAAACGCGAAAATATCGAAGATGATGACCGCAACGAATTCAAGCGCGACAAGTGTGCCGAGCACCTTTGCGGACAGATCGATGCGGTTCATGCCGAGCACGCCGACCACGATGAGGCAGAGCAGCACCCAGAGCCACCACGGCGACGCAAAACCGAGCTTCATCTCGAGAAAGATTGAGAGCTGAAACCCAAACAGGCCGTAGATGCCGATCTGCATGGCGTTGTAGGCGACAAGGGCAACCAGAGCCGCACCCACGCCGAGCACGCGGCCGAGTCCCTGAGAAATGTATGCGTAGAACGCGCCCGCGTTGGTGACGTAACGGCTCATTGCGGTGTAGCCCACCGCAAAGAGGGTGAGAATCGCGGCAATCAGCAAGAAGCCGAGTGGCACGCCCATCGACTCGGTGACGGCGAATGAAGTGGTGACGCCACCTGCGACAACGGTGAGCGGCGCTGACGCCGCAATGATCATCAGGGTGATCGACGGAACACCGAGTGTTCTGCGACTCAGCCCTGGGTCGACGGCCGTAACGGTCTCGTTCGATGCACTCATCGGGGTGATTCCTCCTTGAATCGAATGACAGCGGGCGGCCATGCTGGCGCCACACCTGTGGAGATTGTACGCAGAAGCCGCTATTCTTCGGGTGCTTTCTGATTGCCTACGAGTGCATATTTTTGCCACAGCACGAGTCAATGCGTGCGCAGCGCGCGGCCCCCAGCGCACGGTGTTGGGGAGCAGGATGCAAAGAGGCGTCGGGTGCGCGACGATTGGTGCATGGCTGCACTGATCGCTGCGAACCTCGTCATGGTGGGGTCTGCCGGCCTGTGCGTTGGGGGAGCGGTTCGCTCTCGGAACCCGCTCGCGGTCTCGGCCGCGTTGGTGATGTTTGTTGCCATGGCTGACCATGCGCTGCTTGGCGTGGTGTCGCCCGTGTGGTGGTCGTTACTGCTGGTTGCCGGGGGGCTCATGGTTGGCTCGACACTTCGCGCTTCCGCGTTGTCGTTCGCAGAATCATCGACTGAGTCGTCACGGTCGACCACACCGACGCTCGGTAACGGGTGTGCGGTAGTGCGCGGCACGACGTCTTCTGACCTGGCGCTCACTCGCGCGATCGGCGTGAGCGCGACACTTGCATACTTTGCGATGGCCTGGCTCATTCTGGGGCATCAACACCCTGCTGGCGGTGGCGTGACGAGCACTGCAACACACGCCGGTCACGGCGGCGGTGCGCACCTGGTAGGCATGTTGCTTGACGGTGCTGCGCTGGTGCTCGTGGTGCTCTTGGCCGTGCTCATGGCAAGGGCCGTGCGTCAGAAACGCACGGCCCTTGCCAGTGAAGCGGGTGGCATGGCAGCGATGATTGCCGCCATGTTCCTCGCGATGATCCTCCCGAATTAGAGGGTTTCGCCGAGCTTGAAGCCCTTCTCCTCATCGCCCTCACGGGTGTATGAGAAGCCGTCAGCGCCGATGGTCACAGCCATCTCGCTGGCGTCGGTGCGTGCTACGACGGGCTGTGGGTTGCCGTCGAGGTCGAGCACGAGTGATGCCTCGGTGTACCACGAGGGTACAACCGGGGTACCCCACCAGTCACGGCGCTGGTTGTCGTGCACATCCCAGGTGACAACTGGGTTGTCGGGGTCACCCGTGTAGTAGTCCTGCGTGTAGATTTCGACGCGGTGACCGTCTGGATCGCGCAGGTAGAGGTAGAACGCATTCGACACGCCGTGACGACCGGGGCCGCGCTCAATGTGATCGCTGAGGCGCAGCGAACCGAGCTTGTCGCAGATCGCGAGAATGTTGTGCTTCTCGTGGGTTGCGAACGCGACGTGGTGCATGCGGGGTCCATCGCCACCAGTGGCAGCGGTATCGTGCACGGTGGGCTTGCGGCGCAGCCACGCCGCGTACACGGTGCCGTCATTGTCCTGAATGTCTTCGGTTACGCGGAAGCCGAGATCCTGGTAGTGGCGCACGGCACGGGGCACGTCAGGGGTGACCTGGTTGAAGTGGTCGAGACGCACGAGCTCACCGGGAACGTGCAGGTCGTAGCGCCATGCCAGACGCTCGACGTGCTCGGTCTGGTAGAAGAACTCGTAGGGGAAGCCGAGCGGATCGACCACGCGCACTGAATCGCCGATGCCCTTGACGAAGCCGTTCTCGTTGCGACGCACGTCACAGCCAAGCTCGGTGTAGAAAGCGACGGCCTTATCGAGATCTTCGGGCGTGCGCACGCGGTATGAGAACGCGGCAACCGCGGCGACTGGGCCCTTGCGCAGCACGAGGTTGTGGTGGATGAACTCTTCGGTAGAGCGCAGGTAGATCGCAGTGTCGTCCTCTTCCGTCACGTAGAGGCCGAGCACATCGACGTAGAACTTGCGTGATGCGGCAAGGTCGGTGACCACGAGCTCCATATAGGCGCAGCGAAGAATGTCTGGCGCTGCGGCAGTTGGCGTTGCGATCGGGTTGTCAGCGACGATGGGGGCTTCCTTGGTGACCCAGAACCCTGAGGAAGTCTTGTCGCTTTCATTGAGTTTTGCCATGGTGATGCTTTCTGGTGAGTGGAAACAATGTGAGGTGAGGGCGGCGATGAGGGAGAACCTGTGCTCCCTCATCGCTGACCGGGAGAGAGCCCGGTGCGAACTACTTGCCTGCTCCGAAGCGCGGTGAGTGCGCCTCATTGAGCGTGATCTGAATGGACTGGGCAGTCGTGTAGAAGTCGACCGAGCGGTAGCCGCCTTCGCGGCCGAGGCCCGATGCCTTGACGCCGCCAAACGGGGTGCGCAGGTCGCGGACGTTGTTCGAGTTCAGCCACACCATGCCTGACTCGATGGCTGCCGCGAAGTTGTGGGCACGCTTGAGGTTCGAGGTCCACACGTAGGCAGCGAGGCCGTACTTCGTATCGTTTGCGAGCTGCAGCGCCTCTTCATCGGTGTCGAAGGGGGTGATGGCAACCACGGGCCCGAAGATCTCCTCTTGGAAGATGCGGGCGTCAGGCTTGACGTCTGCGAACACGGTCGGTGCGACATAGTTGCCCTCGGGGAAGCCCTCGGGGCGACCGCCGCCGGCAACGAGGCGACCCTCGCCCTTGCCGATCTCGACGTAGCTCATGACCTTCTCGAAGTGGCTGGGGTGCACGAGCGCGCCAACCTCGGTCGCGGGGTCGCTTGGCAGACCCACCACGATGTTCTTTGCGCGCTCGGCGTAGCGGGCGACGAAGTCATCGTAGATCGAACGCTCAACGAGCACACGGCTGCCGGCGGTGCAACGCTCGCCATTCAGGCTGAACACGCTGAAGACGGTCGCGTCGAGCGCCTCTTCGAGGTCTGCATCGGCAAACACGACCGACGGGCTCTTGCCGCCGAGCTCAAGCGAAAGACCCTTGAGCAGGGGAGCGGCGTTGGTCGAGATCATCGCGCCGGTTGAGCTATCGCCGGTGAACGAGATGAGTGGCACATCGGGGTGCTTCACGAGCGCATCGCCCGCGACACCGCCCGAGCCGAGGATGAGGTTGAACACGCCCTCGGGCACGCCCGCCTCGCGGAAGATCTCTGGCCACAGCGCAGCCGAGAGCGGCGTGTAGCTGGCGGGCTTCAGTACGACCGTATTGCCGGTTGCGAGCGCGGGTGCGAGCTTCCACGACTCCTGCATAAACGGCACGTTCCACGGGGTGATGAGGCCTGCAACGCCGATTGGTTTGCGGTTCACATAGTTGATCTGCCGGCCGGGCACCTTGGTGACATTGTCGTGCTGGGCGACAATCAGATCGGCAAAGAAACGGAAGTTCTCGGCCGCGCGACGCGCCTGGCCCTTCGCCTGGGTGATCGGCAGACCCGAGTCCCAGCTTTCAAGGAGCGCGAGCTGGTCGTCGCGCGACTCGACAATGTCGGCAACCTTGTGCAGAATGCGTGAGCGCTCGCGGGGCAGCATGGTGGGCCAGGGGCCCTCATCGAATGCGCGCTTTGCCGCGGCGACGGCGAGATCGACGTCTGCCTTGCCTGCTGAAGCGGCGGTGATGTAGACCTCATTCGACACGGGCTCGAGCACGTCGAAGGTTGCGCCGTCTTGTGCGTCAACGAACTCACCGTCAATGAAGAGTTGAATCTTCTCGGGCAGTCCCTCTGGTTTTTGGTGTGTCATGATCTCTGCTTTCTCATCGGAACACATGGGGTGAAAATCTGAATGGTGTGGGGTGCTGAACCTGCAGTGCGAGGATGAGCTCGAGGTTAGGCCGCTGGGGTCTCTTCGGCGCGCTGCTTCGTCTCGTGTTGGTGGGCGAGCACTGCGTTCAGGGTGGCGAGGCGATGTTCGCGCGCGGCGGTTTCAACCTCGAGGGCGGGCGCACGGTCACTGAGCAGCTGCAGCAGGTGATCGTGTTCGTCGACAGACTCGTGGGCCCGGCCGGGCACGAAACTGAACGACGAGTCTCGCAGCACTCGCATGCGGTTCCAGCCGCGGTGCACGAGGTCGAGAATGTGGGGGTTGGGGCAGGCCTCGAACAGCACGCTGTGAAATTCGAGGTTGAGCTCGGTGAAGCGCTGCGGATCGAAGTGGTCGAGGCTCTGACGCATGCGTTCGTTGATGGCGGCGGCACGCGAGAGCTGATCCTCCGTCACCTCGGGCACCGTCAGTGAGGTCGCGTACCCTTCGACGAGCGCGAGGGTCTGCATCGTGTGCAGATACTCGGTCTCTTTGATGAGCGCGACCTGCGCGCCAACGTTCAGCTCAAAGGTGACGAGACCCTCGGCTTCGAGCCGACGAATTGCTTCACGAACGGGCACCACCGACATGCCCAGTTCGTTTGCGATCGGAGCGAGCACGAGGCGATACCCGGGCACATAGGTGCCCCGGTCAATTCGCTCGCGGATCAGGCGATACGCCTGCTCGCTCTTTGACAGTGCGGCCATAGTTAGCCCCTGGCCGCCTGCTCAGCCTCGTAGCGTGCGCGCCACTCGGCATTCATGGGGAACAGGCCGTCGACTGCGGCACCGTTCGCGACCTGATCGGCAACCCAGGCGTCTTCCAGCTCTTGTTTTGCAGCGTCTCGTGCCACCTCTTCGAGCAGGAATGGGGGAATCACCAGCACACCGTCGCGGTCGCCCATGATGATGTCACCGGGCTGCACTGCTGCGCCGCCGCAGGCAATCGTGACATCGGTTTCCCACGGCACATGGCGACGGCCGAGCACACTCGGGTGTGCACCCTGTGAGAAGACCGGGATGTTGAAGTCTTGTACGGCTGCGAAGTCACGCACGCCACCGTCAGTGACGATGCCGGCAGCACCGCGCACCTGGGCGCGCAGTGCGAGCACGTCGCCGACCGTGCCGGTGCTGTTGAGACCGCGAGCCTCCACCACGAGCACCTCGCCGGGCTCAACCGTGTCGAAGGCGCGCTTTTGAGCGTTGAACCCGCCCGCGTATTCCTTGAACAGGTCGGGGCGGAACGGAACGAAGCGCAGCGTCTTGGCGGTGCCGAGGATGCGGTCGCCCTCGTGGTTCGGGTAGACGCCGTCGATGAAGATGTCGACGTAGCCGCGCTTGCGGAGCGCGGCTGAGACCGTGGCAACCGCGACGCCGTCGAGCAGCTCGCGGATCTCGTCGGTGAGCGGGGATGCGGTCTCGCTAGTGGAGCCTGCGGCGTCAGCGCTGTCAAGTGGGTTCGCGCGGCCAGCGGCGACGGCCTCAGCGTGCTGAGCTTCGCTGCCCCAGGCCTCGATGCGCTGCATATCGTTGACCTCGGGCTGATTGCCGAAGTCGCCGAACGCGCGGCTGCCTTGTGTGACAGTGGTGACGAGGCGCCCGGTCGTCGGTGCGCCGGGTGCCTGCGGGGCATCGACCTCGACCTCGACCACATCACCGGGCAGCACCACCGAGCTGCCCGCGGGGGTGCCGGTGAGGATGACGTCGCCCGTCTGCAGGGTCATGTGCTGCGAGAGATCAGCGACGAGCTGACCGAATGAAAACTTGAGGGTGTCGCTTGTGTCGTCCTGCACGAGTTCGCCGTTGACCCAGGTGCGCACGCGCCACTGGTCCTGGTCGATACCGGCGGTGCTAATCGCTTTTGGGCCGATGGGGGTGTAGCCATCGCCACCCTTGTTCCGCACGTTTGATCCCTTGTCGGCGGCGCGCAGATCATAGAGGCCGAAGTCGTTGACCGCGGTGACGGCCGCGACGTGGTTCCACCCGTCTTCGGGGGAGACCCAGCGGGCGGGTTCGCCAATCACGAGTGCGATCTCGCCCTCGAAGGCGAGCAGTTCGGTGCCTGCGGGGCGCTCAACGGTGCTGCCAGTTGCAGCGAGTGAGCTTGCTGGCTTGAGGAAGTACGAAGCGAACTCGGGAGTGCGACCGCGTTGCGCGATGCGGGAAGCATAGTTCAAGTGAACCGCAATGATCTTGCCCGGGGTTTCGATTCCAAATGTCACAGCAACCTCGCTCTACTTCGGCGGTGTTCACGGTGTGGTGAACGCCTCAATTGGTGATATCTCTTATCGTATATGATCCGTGAGGTTTTGTGAAGAACGCCAGCGCCGGTCGACGGTGACCTCGCGAACATGCGGTTTCTCGGGAGCGTCCGGGGTGCTGGCACGGTACCGCTCCACCGGGCCAGATCCTGGTCTCTCGCTGAGAATCTCTCTGGTCATGACGCTACCTCGGTAGAGTGAATGAGGCCAGCACTTGTTGGCAAAGAAACGTCGGAATCGGTGTCTTCTTTGCGGCCGATCCGACACAGATGTGAGGAGTAACGCCATGAAAGCCGTTCGGTTCACGAATTGGAAGACCTTCCCGTCCCTCGAAGAGGTCGCGCGGCCCACTCCCGGCCCCGGTGAGGTGTTGCTCAAGATTGCCGGGGCCGGTGCGTGCCACTCCGACATTGCGATCTTCGAACAGTTCGATGAAAGTATGGGAGCGCAGCTCGCCCCCAGCTACACCCTCGGTCACGAAAACGCGGGATGGGTCGAAGAACTCGGCGAAGGGGTCACCGGCCTCGCAGTCGGCGATGCGTGCCTTGCCTACGGGCCCATCGGCTGCGGTCAGTGCCCTGCGTGCTCGCGTGGACAAGACACATACTGCTACAACGCGGCGACGCAACCGTACCTCGCCAACGGGCTCGGCCGTGACGGTGGCATGGCTGAATACATGACGGTGCCGGCCCGCAACCTGGTGCCGCTCGGCGATGCTGATCCGGTCGCCGCCGCACCGCTCGCCGATGCTGGCCTCACTCCCTACCACGCGATCAAGCTTTCGCTGCCCAAGCTTCAGGGGGGTGGCAAGACTGCGCTCGTGATCGGGCTCGGTGGGCTTGGACAGCTCGCCGTGCAGATTCTGACGGCGATTACGGGTGCGACCGTGTTCGCCACCGACATGAAGCCAGAGGCGATGGTCGAGGCCGAGAAGTTCGGCGCCGTGCCGATCGAGGGTGGCGAAGGTCAGGTGGAGCGCATTCGTGAGCTCACGGGCGGGCAAGGGGTTGACGCGGTCTTCGACTTCGTGGGCATCACGCCGACGATCCAGGTTGCGCAGCAGGTGGTCCGTCGCCAGGGGCGCATCACGATCGTTGGCGTCGCCGGGCAGCCGACGAGCTGGGACTTCTACTCAAACCCCTACGAGGCTGAGCTCACCAACACCTATTGGGGCACTATCGAAGAGCTCTATGAGGTCGTCGCGCTGTATCAGGCGGGCAAGATTCGCCCGACGGTCACCACCTACCCGATGGATCGGGCGCTCGACGCGTACCAGGATCTCTTGGACGGCAAGGTCAATGGTCGCGCGGTCGTGACCCCGCACGCCTAGTAGCTGGCGCGCGGTGCGGCGTCTGACTGCGTCGCACCGCGGTCGCCGATGAAACGGTCAACGAGTGCTTCGCTCTGTCGCGCCAACATGGAAACGTCGGCGCCGACGGCGACAAACGCCGCCCCGGCCTCGATGTAGCGATCTGCATCAGCTGCGACAAACGCATTGACGCCGACCGGCTTGCCCGCGGCCTTGCCGGCCTCAATCGAACGGAGCACGGCGGCGACCACCTCAGGGTGGCTTTGCTGGCCCAAGAATCCCATGGATGCAGCGAGGTCTGAGGGCCCCACAAAGAGTGCGTCCACACCCTCGGTTGCGGCGATGCGCTCGACGTCGGCAACGGCTGCAGCAGACTCGATCTGCACGGTGAGGCTGATGGTCTCGCGGGCCCGGCCGAGGTAGCCCTCGACCCGGTTCCAACGCGCGGAGCGAGCGAGCGCCGAACCGACGCCGCGCACACCGGTGGTGGGGTAATTCACGGCGCGCACAATTTCGGCTGCCTGCTCTGCCGAGTCGACCATGGGGATCAGCAGATTCTGGGCGCCCAGGTCAAGGTACTGCTTGATGAGCACGGTGTCGCCGAAGGGTGGGCGCACGAGCGGAGCGACCGGATACGCCGACATGGCGTAGAGCTGTGCGAGCACCGACTCGAGCCCGTTCGGCGAGTGTTCGGCATCGAGCAGCACCCAATCGCAGCCGCTGCTCGCAACGATTTCAGCGGTCACGGGGCTGCCTGCGCACGCCCACAGTCCGATGAGTGCGCGGTCTGCGGTCGCAAGGCGATCCGCAAGCGTCGTGGGAAGTGTTAGATGAACCGACATGTCACTGACCCCAATCCGCTGTACTCCGCGTGTACCGTGTCGCCACGCTCGACCCACATGGGCTTCGTGAATGATCCAGCGAGAATGATCTCGCCCGCTTCAAGTGTCTGGCCGTGCTGAGCGAGCTTATTGGCGAGCCAGGCAACGCCCATCGCGGGGTGCCCCAGAATGGCGCCGGCGACACCCGAATCTTCGATGCCCTCGTTGCGGTAGAGCAACGCTGAAACCCAGCGTAAATCGGTCTCATCAACCTTCACCGGGCGCCCACCAACAACCATTGCGCCCATTGCCGCGTTGTCGCTGATGGTGTCAACGATGGTGCGCCCTTCGAGCTCGAGGTGTGAATTGAGAATCTCGAGTGCGGGAACCACATAGGCCGTCGCATCGAGTACGTCGAAGATCGTGACGTTGGGCCCCGTAAGCGGCTTTGAGAGCACGAAGGCGAGCTCTACCTCGATGCGCACATTCGAGAAGCGATCAAATTCGATGACCGAGCCAGACTCGAACACCATGTCGTCGTGGATCACGCCGTAGTCTGGCTCGCTAATGCCGGTGGCGAGTTGCATCACCTTTGAGGTGAGGCCAATCTTGTGGCCCACGAGGCGAGCGCCGTGTTCGATGCGGCGGTCGCTCCAGATCTTCTGAATGGCATAGGAGTCTTCGATCACCATCTCTGGGTAGCGTGCAGTTAACCGGGGGAGCACAGCTCGGTCTCGGTCGGCCTGCACGAGTTCCTCGGCGATCGCCTCTCTGGTCGTCTGATCGAGCACATGGCCTCCAATGTGGGGTGAACCTGATGGGTAAATCGTATACGATCCCTTGCCGTGAGGCCACAACGGGTTCGAGATCGGGTCAATTCCCGGCAAACAGAGGCCGAACGCGACCCGAGTCAGCCTCGCGCCAGGTAGAATCGTATGATGCAGACTTCAGATGCCGATTCAGGCGACAACCTCGCGGCAGAACCCACAGTCGACGGGGCCGCACCCCTGTCCCTCGACGACCTTTTCTCCGACTCCGCTACCGATGCGGCAGACGACACTGATCGTGACGAGATCACCGAGCCAGAACACCAGGCAGGCCAGGCTGATCAGGCCGAGTCCACTGAGCATACCGAGCGCTCCGCCGATGATGAGCCGCAGGCCACCGAGGCTCAGACCGCAGAGCCAGTAACCGCCGATGCGGCCCAGACTCACGACGTGAGCGAAGCGGTCCCCGCTCGCGACGCTAGTGACGCGGCTCCTACTCGTGCTGGGTTTGATGTGCTCGGCCTCGATCCTCGCGTACTCAAAGCTATCAAGAGCGTTGGCTACGAGACACCATCAGCGATTCAAGAGGCCACGATTCCCGTGCTGCTCGAGGGGCGCGATGTCGTCGGTCTCGCACAGACCGGCACCGGCAAGACCGCAGCGTTTGCGCTGCCCATTCTGAGCCGCATCGAGCCTGGACAGGGCGTGCCACAGGCGCTTGTGCTCGCCCCAACGCGCGAACTCGCGCTGCAGGTGTGTGAAGCGTTTGAGAGCTACGCGGTGAACCTTCCCGCGGTCAACCTGCTGCCGGTCTATGGCGGTCAGGCATACGGTCAACAGCTCAGCGCGCTTCGTCGTGGCGTCGATATTGTGGTCGGCACCCCGGGTCGCATCATGGATCATCTGAACCGTGGCTCACTCGACCTCACGCAGATCAAGTACCTCGTGCTTGACGAGGCCGACGAGATGCTGAAGATGGGTTTTGCCGAAGACGTGGAGACCATCCTCGCCGACACCCCAGAAGACAAGCAGGTCGCCCTGTTCTCGGCGACCATGCCCGCGCAGATTCGACGCATCTCCCAGCAGTACCTGAAAGATCCTCAGGAAGTGAAGATCGCTGGGAAGACTCAGACGAGCGCAAACATCACTCAGCGTTACATCGTTGTCTCGTACATGCAGAAGCTCGACGCGCTCACACGCGTGCTTGAGGTCGAAGACTTCGACGGTGTCATTGTCTTCACCCGCACGCGTGGCGACAGCGAGACCGTAGCCGAAAAGCTGCGGGCCCGCGGCTACTCGGCATCGGCAATTAACGGTGACATTGCGCAGAACGTGCGCGAGCGCACAGTGCAGGCACTAAAAGACGGCAAGCTCGACATTCTGGTCGCGACCGACGTCGCTGCCCGTGGTCTCGATGTTGAGCGCATCAGCCACGTCATTAACTACGATCTACCCATCGATACCGAGAGCTATGTGCACCGCATTGGTCGCACCGGCCGCGCCGGTCGCACCGGCGACGCGATCAGTTTCGTGACCCCCCGTGAGCGGCGCCTGCTGAAGGCCATCGAGAAGGCAACGAAGCAGCCGCTCACGCAGATGCCGCTGCCAGGTGTGGCTGAGGTGAACGCGACTCGTCTCTCGCGCTTCGATGATGCGATTACCGCTGCCCTTTCCGACGGCGAGCGCATCGATGATTTCCGCGACATTATTTCGCACTATGTGCGCCACCACGATGTTGCTGAAACAGACGTTGCCGCGGCACTCGCAGTGGTGGCACAGGGCGATACCCCGCTGTTGCTCGATGAGGCCGACGATAAGAAATTTGCGCGGGATCGCGCGCAGGCCGCGCGCTTTTTGGACGATGACGGTGGCAACGGCGGCCGTGATCGCGACCGAGGCGGACGAGACCGCGGTGACCGCGAAGACCGCGGCCCTCGTGAACGCCGTGATGATTTGGTCATGTACCGCATCGAGGTGGGGCACCGAAACCGCATTAACCCGGGTCAGATTCTTGGTGCACTCGCCAACGAGGGTGGTCTCTCGCGCGACGACTTCGGTCGCATCCAGATTCGTGAGGACTTCTCGCTGATTGAGCTTCCGAAGAACCTGTCACGAGAGTCGCTTGAGTCCCTCCAGCGCACGCGCATCGGTGGCCGTGAGATTGGGCTGAAGGTCGACCGCGGCCCGTCACCGCGTGGCAAGGGCTGGGAACGCGACGACCGCGGTGGTCGCGGAAGTGATCGAGGAGACCGTGGCGGACGCTCGGATCGCGGCTACCGCGATCGTGATGATCGTGGTTCACGCGGGCGTGACTCGTACGGGGATCGCGGCGGCCGAAGTGACCGCAACGATCGCTCAGACCGTGGTGGGCGCGACTGGAATGACCGCGGTGATCGCAACAACGATCGTTCGGATCGCGGAGGTCGGGACTGGAACGACCGCGGGGGAAGCAATGACCGTGGCGGGCGTGACTGGAACAGCAGGGACGACCGTGGTGGCCGTGGCGATCGCAACGATCGCGGGCGTGACTGGAACAGCCGTGACAATCGCGGTGATGGCGGTCGAGATTCAGGCTCTGGCCGCGCAGATGGCAAGCGCAAGCCGCGCTGGTAGCTGATCAGCACTCGGTAGCGATGCGCACAGCGCGCAGCTGACAGAGAGAATAGCTGAGGCGGGTGCCACCCTTCGTGG
>LSQX01239042.1_pt1 | contig 31658 bp, 28 predicted proteins | sample 654561 | NCBI WGS metagenome assembly LSQX01 (sample SAMN04489861, study PRJNA283612) | anaerobic digester metagenome | isolation source: 4 biogas reactors fed with cattle manure at either 37C or 55C with and... | place: Denmark: Kongens Lyngby | collected 2014 | reverse complement strand
TGACAAAGCTGATCATCTCATTGCGACGGGAAGACGGCTGAATGAAATCGGGATTGTTCTCCACATACTGCAGCCAACGGTCAGCATAACGGGACATCCGAAAGAAGTAGCTTTCCTCTTTCACCAGCTCCACCGGTCGACCGCAGTCGGGACAGATATGTTCCCCCGTTATTTGCCGTTCGGTCCAGAAGGTCTCGCAGGGAACACAATACCAGCCTTCATATTCGGACTTGTAGATGTCACCGCTGTCGAACAACCGCTGAAAAATTGCCTGCACGGCCTTAACATGGCGTTCTTCGGTGGTGCGGATAAAATCGTCATAGCTGATGTCTAGAGTTTGCCATAAGTCCTTAAACCCAGCCACGATTCGGTCCACATATTCTTGGGGTGAGACTCCCTGCTGGGCCGCCACCCGTTGAATCTTCTGCCCATGCTCATCAGACCCGGTAAGAAACATAACATCGTAGCCCTGATGCCGCTTAAACCGGGCCAAGGCATCGGCCGCCACCTCGGTGTAAGCGTGGCCAATGTGCAAGTTATCACTGGGATAGTAAATGGGCGTGGTCACATAAAAAGTCTTCTTCTCTGTCATGTCAAACCCTCCTAAGCTAGTATTGACCAAAAAGTAACAAAAAAGCCCTTGCCCCTGGATAAGCCAGGGGCAAGGGTCGCTTGCGGTACCACCCTGATTCGCGTAAGACCTTGCGGTCACAACGCCTCAACAGGTACAGACAGCATCTGTACCGGGGCGAGATAACGGTCGCCTAAATAACCGGCCAAGTGTACTCCCTCTCGGTTTCCACCCACAGCTTTGGGGCCATGTTCAGCAGCCTTAAGGCACCGGCTTGCACCTTACCCGGCTCGCTTAGGCCTTCACTCTGCCTACTCTTCCCCAGCATCGCCTTCAGTCTTTGGCATTCACTTTACTAAATTATGTTCCCGTTGTCAAGTGGCGTGTCACGAGACTATGATCTAACGGGACTGAGAAAATTCACCATGAGGAAGGAAGATGGTTTCTTGAACATAAAAGAACCCCGACGTGTATACGTCATGGAACAAGTGATGCAGGGTAAGATCACCGTCAGGCACGCAGCAGAGGTTCTCGGTTTAAGCGAACGCCAAATAAATTGGCAGCACTGCCACATGGCAATAGGGGTCGCAAAACCAGACCAGCCGCGAGGACTGTCCCCATGGCAGACCGGGTTGGGCCTTTGGTCCTGTTCCTGTTTAGGGCCTGCTCTCTTTGGTTAAGGATACAAATCAACGCCATACCAGTACGGTCACCTAATTTTTGTAAAAATCGTTGACTTTAATTGGAATTCCTGGTATACTTTACTTGTAATATGCTGTCGAAATGAAGGGAGAGAGTTGGAACCATGATGAAATCTACCGGAATAGTACGAAAGGTTGATGAGCTGGGCCGGGTCGTTATTCCTATTGAACTGCGTCGTACGTTGGATATAGCTGAACGGGACGCCCTAGAAATTTATGTGGATGCCGATAAAATCGTTCTAAAAAAATATCAACCTGATTGCGTATTTTGCGGCAGCGCTGAAGATGTAGTTTCGTTTCAGGGCAAAAACGTTTGTCAAAAATGCCTGATGGCTCTGCAGTCCAAAGCTGCCTCGGCCTGAAATTGCAATTAGTACCCCGGACTGGCTAGTATTTACTTAAGCTCTCTCTGGCCAGGCCTAAAGTTAGCAGGATGCCGACATCTTAGTTATAGGTGTTGGAATCCTGTTTTTGTTTTGCGGCCACCATCCGCCGATAAACTTCTCGCCGGGACAGCCCCAGCTTCCTAGCCGCCGCCCGCATAGCTTCTTTTCGTTCTAAGCCTTCCTCCTGGAACTGGGCTACCAACGAAACCGGATCCGACGGGGGCGAACCATGGGTCGCCACCAAAGGCTCCTCTTGCGGCAGCCGGCCTCTTAATACCAGGCATATTTCGCCCTTTATCTGCCGCCGGTCAAACAGGCGGGCCAGTTCAGCTAAGGAACCTCGTTGGACCTCTTCGTAGACTTTGGTCAATTCTCTGGCTACCGCGGCCGGCCGCTCTGGGGCCAGCTCGGCCAAGTCTTTTAAGGTGCGCACCAGGCGTGTCGGCGCTTCATAAAAAATGCCTGTTTCCGGTCGAGACAGAGCGGTTAGGAATAGCTCCCGTCGTTCCTGGCCCTGTCGGGGGGGAAAGCCCCAGAACGTAAACCGCTCGGTGGGCAGCCCAGAAATTACCAAGGCCAGGGCAAAAGCCGTGGGTCCCGGTATTGCTTCCACCGGCACCTGATTCTCCACTGCTTGCTGTACCAGGTGGCAGCCAGGGTCAGAAATACCCGGCAAGCCGGCATCAGTCACCAGGGCCAGTTTTTGGCCCGCCAGTAGCCAAGTCACTGCTTTGGCCGCCATTTGGCGCTCGTTATGTTCGTGGTAACTGGTCAGGGCCGTGTGGAGGTCAAAATGAGCCAACAACCCCCGCGTCCGTCGGGTGTCTTCGGCCAGAATAAGGTCTACCTCTTTGAGGACTCTCAAGGCCCGCCCGGAGATATCCTCCAAATTGCCGATGGGAGTACCAACTAAATACAATTTACCCGGCACCAAATCACCCCCTGTACCCAGTCACCATCTCCCTTTTCTCTTTATGCTTGCTCAGAATGGTTTTCGCCTTTTCCTCTCCGAAGCAAAGCCGCACAAAACAGACACTCCTCCCCCTGGCGCTGACTGCCGAAATGCATGGGACAGATGTGGTAACCTTCTCGGTAGAGACGGGCTAAATTGGCATATCCTTCACCCAGGGTCTGCTGAACTCGCTCGGTTTCCCGGGGCCGCTGCACGTCCGGCCGGGTTAATTCTGCTTTCATATCCTGCACAGCTGCCAGGAGCAATTCCAGTTGCTCTTCTAACCAGTTCAGTTTGGTCTCCATATCGGCCACACCCAGCCGCCTCCCTACGATAATTCTCCTGCCCCGGTACAAACCGGCGACAATGCCGATCGGCTCAGGGCCATAACTTTATAGAAAAAGGGGGGCCTCTGCCTCCCCTCGATCTGGTCTGCCTAACAGTGGTTCTCCTAAGCTACTCTCCCGCTCGCTCCAACGCATCGGTTACCGCTGCCTTGAATCCTTCACTGCTAAAAGTGGCCCCGGAAACGTTATCCACGTCCAGAACTTGCTCCTGGAGCATGGCCTGACGTAGTTTTGGTAACGCTTTCGCCCCTACGTCCGGGGTTTCGCGCTCCTCCAGTAGTTGGATATCGGCAATCTTGCCGCCAGTTACCGTCACCTTTACCCTGATAAGGGCTTCAAAACCATGGGCTTGTCCTTCGTACTGGCCGTCAGGGATCTGACCTAAGTCAATAACCACCTGATCCTGGGCGTATTTCTTCTCGATTTCCGTTGCCACCAGCTTTATGCCTCCGGCTACCGACCGCGAAGAAATGGTAGCACCGCTGATAGCTTGAACATCCTTACCCACCAGAAAGTCGTCGGTGGTGCTTTTCCCGATAAATTGGTGGGCAAAGGCCGACTCCGCCACTCTAGCTCCTAAACCCGGGGTTTCGGAATGCTGCAAAACCTTAAAGCCGGTAACTTCGCTGTCAGCGTTTACGCCCAAGGCCAGTTTCATTACACCACCAAACCCTTTTTGCGGAAACACCGCCACTACACCCACGTCATTGTTACCTTTCCGGCCCAGGTAAAAAACCTTGTCCCCTTCTGGATTAGGCACGAAGGTTTCAGCCTCAGGGAGCAATTCTTTGAGTGCTTCCTCTAATTCTCGTTGTTCGTTTTCGGCAATAATGGGCTCCGTCTTGGCGTTGGTAAAAGCCAGGAGTCCCGCCGCCACCATGCAAATAATCATCAGTGTGATGCCCAGGCGCACAGGACTTTGCACGTCTAATCTCCTCCCTGTAGCAGTATGAATTAATCTAACTTATATTCTACATCAAAAACGTCATTCCTGCCAAGTTAATTGGTGTTTCCTGTCTATGTGAATTCAGGAGCGTTTGCACTCTTCTTCCTTCCCCGGTGTGGTTTCATCCTTGTCATCGGCCGGTGCTTCAAATTTGAGGCAGCACATCAGGCGACCGCACAATCCGGAAATTTTGGTCGGATTCAGCGATAGATTCTGCTCTTTGGCCATCCGGATAGACACCGGTTGAAATTCACCCAGGAAGGTTGTGCAGCAACAAATACGGCCACACGGTCCCAGACCGCCGATCAGCTTCGCTTCGTCCCGCACACCGATCTGCCTGAGCTCAATCCGGGTTCTAAAAACAGCGGCCAAATCCCGAACCAGCTCACGAAAATCCACTCGACCATCAGCAGTGAAATAAAAGATAATCTTCCCCCGGTCAAAAGTATACTCAACCTCCACCAGGTTCATGGGCAACCCATGGGCTGAAATCTTTTCTTGGCAGATATCAAAGGCCTCTTTTTCCTTGACCCGATTTTGTTTCACCTGCTCCCGATCTTCAGCTGTGGCTATCCGCATCACCTGTTTAAGGGGAGCCACCACTTCTTCGTCCGCCACTTCCCGCGGCCCCAGTACCACCTCGCCGAACTCCACCCCGCGAGCTGTCTCCACAATAACGTTTTGCCCCACTTGGAGCTCCAGGTCAGTGGGATCAAAATAGTATATCTTACCCGCTTTTTTAAAGCGAACCCCTATTACGCGCACGAATATCTCACCTCTTTACCACCATTATTGTTTCGGCGCAATAAGTTGTACCAGCAGCGCCTCCAAACTCAAGCGCACATTAACATTAAGCCGGCCAAAAATAAGCTGACTCGTCTTTTCTATAGCCTGGTTGCAGTTGACCAGGTCCTCACAACTATAGCACGATGCCATTTGAGCCACCGCTTCTTCTTGGCCCCGATGGTACATTCCCTGGTCAACACCGGTGTGCCAGGCGAGCAAATCCCGATACCAACCTTGCAGAAGCGGCAGAAAATATTCCGGCGCTTGAGCAAAGCTTTCGGCAGCGGTAAAAAGCGCCGTTTTCCCCTGGGGCAGGTCTCGCACCAGCTGAACAAACTGTTCCTGCTTCTGGATGGCATCATCCTCGACCCAGCTTTGGGCCGCCACCAGATCTCCCCCTGCCAGCTGAGCAGCCAAGTGCGCCTGCTCCGGGCTACAGCCGGCTGCCTGTAAGCGCTCGGCCACAGCGGCCGGGGGCAGGGGATGAAAGACAATCTCCTGACACCGAGACACAATCGTGTGCAGCAGCGCCTGCTTATGCTCGGCGACAAGAATAAGGATTGTATCCGCCGGCGGTTCTTCCAACGTCTTCAGCAAATGGTTGGCTGCCTCCGGCAAAAGTTTCTCCGCTTCGAGCAGAATGTATACTTTGGTCCGGCCCACCAGGGTGGTGGTGCCGGCCCGACGGCACAGAGCCCGGATTTGATCTAAGCGCAAAAAGCGCCCCTGCGGGGTTAAGACCTCCACATCAGGATGACGGCCGGCAGCAATCAGGTTGCAGCTCCGGCAGGTACCGCAAGGTGCACCGGTAGCACAGTTTGCCGCTTGAGCCAGCAACAAAGCCGCCTCTGTTTTGCTGTCTGAATCCGGCCCTAAGAATAGATAGGCATGGGCCACCCGTCCCCGGGCCAGGTAATTTTGCAGTAATTTAGAAGCGGCCGGTTGATTCTTAAGTTTCTCCCAGCCCATAACCACCCTCCTACAGCTTGCGGAAATCCTCCACCGCCAGCACGAACACCGTTGCTCCCCCCACATTCACTTCCATCGGATAGGGGACATAAGTGTCCACTGCGCCACCCAGCGGAACCCAAGGCGTTACTGTCTGTTTGCGCGAACGACAGGTTTCCTCGATAAGCTGAAGCACTTCCTCCACTTTTTCGTCTTTAGCCCCCACCAGTAGGGTGGTATTGCCCTGCCGCAAAAACCCACCGGTGGAAGACAGCCTGGTGGCTCGATAACCGCCACTTAATAGTTTCTCCAGCAAATGCGGCGCATCCTGATCTTGGACTACGGTTACGATAAGCTTCATATTCGCGCCTCCTTAACTAAACAATAAACCCCGGACCTCTTGCCTCACCAAGGCCTGGATCGTTTCTATATCTTTGTTATCGGCCGCTATGACTCGAATCCGCTCCGGCTCCTCCTGGGCTAAGGTTAAATACCCTTGGCGCACCCGGTGAAAAAAACCCAGGCTTTCTTGTTCTAAGCGGTCACCCCGTCCAGTGCGCGCCAACGCAACCGCTGGGGTAAGATCAAACAGCAGAGTCAGATCCGGTTTTAGCCCACCGGTGGCCCCAGCCAGCACTTGGTCGGCCCATAACCGCTTAAGCCTGCGCCCATACACTTGATACGCCCAGGTAGAATCGCTAAAGCGATCGGCAATAACAGTCCGCCCGGCTTGAAGGGCCGGTTGGATCACTGTACCCGTAAGTTCTGCCCGGGCAGCTGCATAGAGCAGCAGCTCGGCAGCCGACGTTTGCGGTCCGTCGGCGGCGGAAAGAAGAAGGGACCGTATTTTTTCGCCCAAGGGTGTTCCACCCGGTTCTCGAACAGACACTACCTCAAGGCCTTGTTCCTTGAGCCACGCCTCCAGCAGTCTAAGTTGGGTCGTCTTACCGGAGCCGTCGATACCTTCTAAGGTTATAAACACTATTATTCCTCCACCACGGCCACGCCCAGCCGCTGATTTTCATTTTGTGCTATCCCCTGAACCGGTATACCTAAACGAACATAGATCGCCAAAACTTCCACCGTCTGGGGGGTAAACTCTTCCCCCGGCCACACCAGCGGTACTCCCGGCGGATAAGGTACCACGGCTTGGGCGGCAATTCTACCCACTGCCTGCCCTAGCGGCACCGTACGGTGGCCAGCATAAGCCGCTGCTCGCGGTAACAGGGTCCCCTCTGTTATCGCCGGTATGGACGGCAACGCCCTGGGACCGGAAGCCCCTGGCCGCCTTTGCTGAGCCAACTCGGCTACAGCCTGTACCGCCATCTGAACACTGCCCTTGTCGTCTGCCGGTGTAACCACAAAAAGTAAGGTATCAAGTTCAACTAGTTCTACTTGAATTTTATGCTGACGCTGCAAATAAAAAGCCGCTTCCGGGCCTGTTATCCCTAAATCACTAACACTTATTGTTACTTTACACCGATCGCGCTCCACAGCCGCCGGCGGTAGCTCCGACCAAACGCCAATAGAAGGGATTGTCAGTAAAGCGGAACTAAGTTCTCCGGCCAACTGCCGGGCCCGCTCCCAGTCTTCCCGGCCTCTTTGGGCTGCCCGGCGGCGAGCCAGATCCAAAGATGCCAGCAGCAAATACGAAGGGCTGGAACTTTCCAGCCAGCGCAGGGCCTCGGCTACCCGCTGCGGGGAAATACGCTCCGTGCCCAAATGCAGCCATGAGCTTTGAGTGAGCGATCCTAACAGCTTATGAGTGCTTTGCGCCGCCGCATCGGCCCCAAGCCGAAGCGCCCCTGCTGGAAAATCAGGATGAAAGTAAAAGTGCGGTCCGTGGGCTTCGTCAGCAATTACCGTCAGCCCAGCCTTTTGGGCCGCCTGGATCAGCTCCGCCGCCGGTCCCACCAGTCCATGGTAGGTTGGATGAACCAGCACTAAAGCCCGGGCATCTTCATGCCGGTCTATAAGACGTAGTGCCGCCTCTTGATCCCAGCCAGCCACCATACCCCACTTCGGATCCACTGTGGCCGGGTAAAAAACCGGTTTAAGATCACCTAATATCATTGCCGACAGCAAAGAGCGATGCGCATGGCGCGGTAGCAGCACCTTGTCCCCTGGCTGCGTTGCCGCTAACAGAGCGGCAATGAGGCCGGCACTGGTGCCGCCTACCAAGAAGAATGTATGACGGGCACCGTAAAGCTGGGCTGCCAGCTCCTGGGCTTCTTTAATGGCGCCCTCCGGCGCATGCAGGTTGTCCAAACCGGGCAGCTCCGTCAGATCGTAAGCAAACACATCCCGCCCCCAAGCCGCCGACAGTTCCCCCGGCATGTGCTTTCCCTTGTGACCGGGCACATGAAAGCCGGTATAACCAGCCGCCACATGAGCCCTAAGTGCTTCCCATAGCGGTGCTCTCTCTTGTCCTTTCAATTATATCGTTCCTCCGCCATAAAGTACATACAGCCCTCGCCACCTCATTCGCCCTTGGTTCCTCAACCTCCTTCCTGCAAGTTAAGAAAACCCCCTGGTGAGCCAGAGGGTGGAATCTGGAGCTTGGTCCACTCATGGTCCACCCGCTGCTGGAGCCGCTCTATTTCTTCTTCGCCTTCCTCGGAAACCCAGTATTCATTAACAATCTTAACACCTGCTCCCAGGGATTTATCCATTTGGACTCTTGTTCAAAGGAAACTGGACTTCGGTACAATTAACTTGTGGCAACAACCGTTCGCTATCAACTGTCTCATTCGCTCACTTACCGCAACAAGGATTTGCTGGGCCGCGTTATCTCTTGTCTTAACAAAGCACCACCCCAATTAAACAGGCTGGTCAGGGTAACCATATTTTGTATTAACGACTACTAGAAAGATATTGCCGATATTAGGAATAATTTGATACAGATCAACCGAAATTTTGTTTAAATTTGGCAGGAAGGGCACCAACGGACCCGGACAAAAGAGTGATAACAGGCGAATCCTTTGAATCCGCCTGTTATCACTTTCCGATATTCCAAACGTCTCTTTAGCTACGGCTGAAACAGTTTTCTTTTGTTTCAGTGACCATTTGATTTGTGGAATAACATCAACCGAGCCAGGCTAGGCTATTTCCTAGCCTACTGTTATTTGACCCGGCAGTTCTTGTACCGGCGGGTGATTTCTATAACCGCAGTTTCTGTGGGGATTCGTTCCCCACTGGAACCAGAGGCGTAACCCGCTGCACATGTGTGAATGAGGGAATATTCCGCTGTTTCTACATCTTTGAAGGGGCCGCCGTGAGTAAGGACGATGATCTCGGGATTGGCTTCCGCCGCTGCCTTATAGATTTCCTCAATTTGTTTCGCTGCTTGTTCCAAGGTCTGTGTTTTCGTTGTCCCTGTCAATCCCCCGGCTGTAACCCCAACAATGGCTCCGATCACATCTGCTCCTGCGTTTGCCATCGCCCATGCCTCATCAGGGGTAAAGGCCCAGGCAACGGAAAACAGATTTCTTTTGTGGCAAGTTCTGATCAATTCTACTTCTCTGGAAAAACCGAGACCGACTGCCTCCAGCTGTGCTCCGAATTCCTGCCCATAGATGCCAACGAAGGGTTCATTGGTAAACCCGGAGAACCCCATGGCCAGCAGTTGATCGATAAAGATGTTTATGTCCAGGCGGGGATCGTGGGCACCGATCCCTGCAATACAGGGAGTTTCCTTAACAGCCGGGAGAATATCTCTGGCCATTTTCACCACAAGTTCGTTGGCATTTTCATAAGGGAGCCAAGCCAAAAGGGAAGGTTGGGCGATCATGCGGTAATGAGCAGTGGAGTATACGGCTATTAAATCTGCACCCCCGAGTTCCGCACACCTGGCTGTCAGCCCTGTTCCTGCACCGAACATCAGGAGAGGACTGCCTGCTTCAATCTCCTTTTGTAGGTGCTCTAGCACCTCTTGGCGTTGAAAATGCTTTGCCAAAAAACTGCCTCCTTCCACTGCATCTTCTGTTCCAATCGAAAACTTCTTATGAGACGCGAGAGCCGGTCCTGTGTCCTGCACCCTCGTCTCACATCAGCTAAAAGGGCACTATATAGGGAAGGTCCTGGTGACTTCCTTTCTTCCAGGTTCCGTTCAGCATTTCTTCGAGCAGCTCTGACATTAAATCAGAGAACTCCGGTTCATTAAGGTGTTTGTCTACTAGAAGCACATCCAGGTTCGGCTTATCCATGTCAAGTGCTTTTCGCAGTGCCGATATGAAATAGCTTGTGCGCAGCGACCACTGTGGGTTTTCTGGGTCTGCTGCCCAAACCGGTCCTGGGCCCGGGCCGGCCCAACCGAGCTCTTTGTTAGGAGTAGGTAAGTCGCAGGCACCCCAGCCTTTTAATGGTATACAAATAGCTGTTGGCCCCTTGGCGGCATTAAGCTTCTCTGCGATATGTTCACCGATCATGTGGGCCTCCTTAGTAGAGACGCCAACACAGGTTACAGTGGGGTTGTGAACATAAAGCCCCCTACCGGGCTGGTCGGTCTCTTTAAGGAATTTCTGGGGAACTGTCTCTTTGGGACCAAAATTGATCAGATCAAGGCCGCCTGGTGCTATTATCTGAGGAATTCCCATTTCCCCTGCAGCTGTTAAGCGATCAGGTCCCGCGCTAAGCACCCCTCCAAGGAGATAATCCGCGATCTCGTGGGTTGTTATATCCAAAACGCCAACAACAAAGCCATCCCTAATCAGTTCTTCCAAGGAGCGTCCACCGCTTCCCACAGCGTGGTTAATCAAAACATCATAGCCTCTGCCTTCAAAATACTTGGCAGCTCTGAGTACACAGGGTGTGGTGACCCCAAACATCATGCAGCCGATCAGTGGGCGTTCATCGGCTACCTCTAGCTCAGGGGAGCTAGCCATGCCTGCCACTGCACCAGCGGCATTGTTAAGGATGGTTCGGGTTACTTTGTTGAGGCCTGCTTCAGCTATGGGGTACATCATGCAGATGTCCTTTGTTCCCACATAAGGGCTGACATCCCCTGAAGCCATGGTGGTAAGCATTAATTTAGGAATGCCCAACGGCAGTGACTGCATGATGCGGGTGGCCATACTTGCACCCATGGATCCGCCGTAAGAAATCATCCCATCCAGCTTTCCTTCTGCCAGGAGTTGGGCCGCGATCTCTTTGGCCCCCTCGACAATGATAGCTGAGGCTTTGCCACGATCCAAAGAGAAGACGTCCTCTTTATTTCGTCCGACCTCCTGCAAGATCCTGCCCACGCTTATATCTGCCCAGCCGACTTCACAGCCAACACTTAGCTCCAGAACAGTTGGTTCCCCACCGGCAGCCTTTACCCTATTTGCCAGGAATTTGATCTCCTGTCCCTTGGTGTCCAGGATGCCAGCTATAAGAATGTTCGGCCGTTTATTCATCTGTTTGACTCCTCCTTTCTTAATAAATCAATAAAAAGGCAGGGAGACCTTTCGATGAGTACAGGTACAACTTCACAAGTATCAATCTTGCTGCAAGATACCAGGTCCTCAGTACAGTTGATTTCCCTAAGGCGCTGTCCGCTGCTGGACTCTTGGAAAGCGCTGATAATATCTGGATATGATTCATATAGTCTTTGAGCTGCTTGTGCTGCATCAGATAGTCTGGTTTCTGTATTGTTGTTTGACGCAGTTTGGCGAAGGGTCTTTACAAGAAACCCAGCACAGTAGGCATCATCCAGAACGAATCCTCCTTTTTCCCCTGCACAGATGATTCCTATATCTGTGTGGTGTTTGCCAGCAAGTTTCAGCGCCGTTTGGCAACAAGCCTTAGCATTGAGGAAAGAACCTATAAGTACTGCCGGTGCTGAAGCAACCGATTCTACCGCCTTTGTTCCGTTTGTTGTTGTAAGAATCGCGTTCCTGCCATCGGGAGTAAACCTCTGAAGCTCAAAAGGAGAATTGCCGAAGTCAAAACCCTTAACGGTTAGGCCGTTTCGTTCTCCGCCGAGTAACAGTCCTTTAGACCGTGCTAGGGATTTGGCGTCACTGATTGTTTCTGCAGTGTAAACCTTTCGACATCCTTTCGCGAGAAGAGTCACCATGGTGGAGCTGGCCCGGAGCACATCCACAACCACGCAGACTGTACCAAGTAAACAGGGGTTTACACCCGGCGGTACAAGGGCTACATCGATGGTCAGTTTCCGTTTCCTTCGCATTTGTTGATCCCCCTGCCCAAAATGGAAGTCGGAAGTGGGAAGTTTGCAATAACTAGCTTGTGACTCAAGGATTCTCATCAATTATCGTTCTTATAAAGGACCTGGCGCGAAAAGCTACCCAAGAGGAATTTCTTTAAACTGCCTGACTGCATCTGCCAGCGGTTTCTCCACTGGGATCCGCTCGATACTAGATGCTCCTAGAAAACCGACCGATTCAGTATTTTCATAGATGTAAGCCGTGTCTTCAGGCATGGCAATGGGGCCGCCATGTGCAAAAATGATCACATCCGGGTTTTTCTGACGAGCTGCCTTTGTCATGTCCCGAATCAAAGCGGCAGCATCTTGCAGGCTCATACCTTCTGCAAATTTGGAGCCGATAGCCCCCCCTCGAGTAAGACCCATATGGCAGATTAAAACATCAAGCTTTGCTTCCCCAACCAGGGCCGCTTCTTCCACATTGAACGCATAGCCCAGGGTAAAGAATCCCAGTTCAGAGGCCAGCTTGAGGGTATCGATCTCCTTGCTGTAGCCCATACCGGTATCTTCCAACTCTTTGCGAAACCGGCCATCGATCAGGCCCACAGTTGGGAAATTCATCACCGCGGAAAAGCCAAGGTCTAGAAGGTGCTTCAAGTATGGCCTCATCTCTCGGGTGGGATCGGTTCCACAGATCCCGGCGATCATGGGCGCCTTGTTTACGACTGGCATGACGCGATTAGCTAGGTCGATGACGATCTGGTTGGCATCTCCGTAGGGCATTAATCCGGCAAGTGAGCCGTTCCCATCCATCCTGTAAAGGCCGGAGTTGTAGACCCCGATCAGATCAGCACCTCCTCGCTCGGCAAATTTTCCCGAAATTCCTGTCCCGGCACCAGCGATAATCACTGGTTTCCCCTCGTTAACGGTTTTTTGCAGCTGCTCCAGTACCTCTTGACGGCTATACTGTTTCGCCACGTTTAGAACCTCCTTAAATTATGTTTTGATATCGAAAAAGGCCTGTTCCTCATTATCTAAAAGGCCCCAGGCCTCAATCGCCCTTTGCAGCTCGGGATGCTGTTTCCCGGCTTCTTCAAGAGTAATCCCCTCTAAAGTGGCCTCGATAGCCTGCCTCATCGCTTTTCCACCTGCCACAGGTCCCATGGGATGGCCGTGAATTGCTCCACCCGCGCCCAATATACAGTCTTTCCCTAGACCCTGGATGATAGCTGGGACCACAGCAGGCATAACCCCTCCACCAGGCATGGGGAAAGACGGCTTAATATGCAACCACTTCCCAAGAAGGTGATGCCCAATTTGGAGATAGCGTTCTTTTAGGAAAGGGAACTTTCCGAAGGGGCTTGGGTAAACCACCATATCCGCACCCGCCAGCCGCGCCAATTTCCCCAAAATCAAATGGGAGCTTATACCGGAGTAAGGGGATTCATACATAGTTCCGGCAAAATCCAAGTGGGCAAGGATGGGAACGTTTATATTGGTGTCTTCTGCGAGCCCCTGAAGTGCTGAGATACCGACTGTGAGGTAGTTGATCATTAGGGCATTGGCCCCGGCATCAAGAGCCCGTTTGGCATTATCTTTTATCTTGTCGGCACGGTCAGTGATGTTCACTGTGTAAAGGACTTTGCTGCCAGTTCTTTCATAATGGCGCTTTGCTTCGGCCATGTAAAGCTTAATCCGTTCCTCCATAGGGCAAAAAGGTGGGTCTGCGATCAGTTCGTCATCTTTGACAATGTCCACGCCGCCGCGGAGAGCGTCAGCAAAGAGCTTTGCTCCTACTTCAGGTGTATACCCTGTGCACGGCTTGATCATATTATTGAGAAGCGGTCGCTCCGGAACACCTAACAGATCCCTGATACCCTGTGTTCCGAACCTGGGGCCTTGGAATGATTCGAGGAAGTTTTTCGGAAATTGCAGATCAAGAAGCTTCAGTTTCCCTGACATGGAGATATTGCCGATCACTGTGCTGAGCAGCATAGGGATCTGAGGACCGAAGTTCACCGCCGGATAAGCCAGCTGGAAAACAAAATGCCTGGCTTCCAAGTGGTAAGGTACCTCAAATTCATGAGCGGGCACTTCATAAATACCAACCACTTTCGCCACATGTTTTTGCCGCACCTCAAGGGTTTCCTCAGGGACGGGAACCCAGGTGCCTGTTGTCTGCTCCACAGCAATGGCGCTAACCTTTTTTACGATGTCAGTTTCAACAGCAGTCTCCAGATAATAGGTGGCGATTACGTACTGTTCTTCTTCAGCAATTTGTTCTGGTAGGGCGAGCATTGTTAATTCGGACATGGTTTTTGCCTCCTCCGGTTGTATTAGTTCGTCCTTATTGGTTGTTATCTATAAGAGCCCAAATCGTTTGCTAACAGAACCACCCCTTACGTTGCTGAACTGGCAAGAACCGTTCACCTGGCAAAAGCAAAAGTCCTACCCTTCCAGACGCTTACGCCTGGACCAAGGTAGGACTCACTCTCATCTCTAGTCCCATTAATATTCGATTAGCTTCAATATAGTCTCTAATATATCATATTCGTCATGTAAGAGAAAAATCCTCTTTTTCGGGTCTAAAGGTTCCAAAGATTTCTTGCGCTTGTATCTACCCCAACGGCTCCAGCATCTAAAAGCAACTTTACTTCTTCTGGAGTTTTGACTAAACCGGCACCGATCACCGGCTGTTTGAAGTGTTTACGGAGGGTAGAGATAACCTTTGAAACCATCAGCCCTGGGAGCACTTCTATAAAGTCGGGGTTAGACATCTGTAGGACTTTGATTCCCGTTTCGATGGAAGGCGAGTCATGGACGAACAGCCGGTGGACTGCGATAATTCCTTGTTTTCGCGCCACAGCGACTAAATGGCGGTTAGGGGTAACGATTCCATCTACAGCTGCTTTCTCTTTTAAAAACTTGACCGCTGCCTCATCGCGCCCAAGCCCATCGATCAGGTCGATATGGACAAAAACGATTTTATTATTTTTATACAGCTCAAGGGCACGTTCTTCGATGTCAAAAATGCTACCGGAAGAGATGAGGGCTACCCGTGCCCGACTGGAGATCAGGGCCGGCATATCACTCTGTCGCTGTAGTGAGGGAATGATCGGATAATCCCGGAGTATTCTAAGGAGTTCGTTTCGCCTGTAGGCTTGTGGCACTGGCGTCCACCTCCTTTCCCTTTTCGACGGAGGCACTTGAATACTATCCCAGGCCTGTCGCGAGGATTATCCTCGAAAATGTGGGTGTCCTATTGCAGGTAGTGGCTATTGGTTTTAATCAGCCCCTCACAACTTGGCCAAGAATATTTGAACCTGCATACGTCGATCTATGCCAGATTAACAACCCTTAGATAAATGTATTACCCATATTAGGAACAGTTTGACACGGGTGGGTCCGATTCCTGCCTAATATTTCCTCAGCCTTGATAGAAATGGTCGCCATGCCGCTCTATAGTGCAATTGCCCCGGCACGGGACGGGACAGAGCCCGTCCCCTGTACTCCTGTCAGGTGGAAAACACTGCAGGTGGGGGCAGCTTGCATTTGAAGGATGGTCCTTTGTGTCCGCCCGTGCCCCGTGACGTGAAGCATCGGAGAATCCATTCTATACGCACCGGTACACCTTTTGGGAGAGGCCAGAGCTCCTACCCCGCTTCCCCACAGCGCTCCAGCAGTTTGGTCCACTCCTGATCCACCCGCTGCTGGAGCCGCTCTATTTCTTCTTGGCCTTCGTCAGTGAATAGATGGCGAAAGCGGCCTTGTTTTCGGATCCAGGTCTCAATGGGTTTTTTCTCCCGCGGCTTGTAAGAAAGCTTCCACTGTCCATGATCCACCTCGTACAGCGGCCAGTAGCAGGTCTCCACCGACAGCCGCGTAAGTTCTATTCCCTCACGGGTATCGTAGCGCCAGCCGCGGGGACAGGGGGCCATGGTGTTGATAAACGACGGTCCGTCCACCGACAACGCCTTTTGCACTTTGGCCATGAGATCCATAAAATGGCTGGGCGACGCCTGAGCAGCATAAGGTATATTATGAGCCGCCATAATGGCGGTAAGGTCCTTGCGCCACTGTCTTTTACCGTGGCTTTCCCGCCCGGCCGGGCTAGTGGTGGTATCGGCAAACAGCGGCGTGGCGCTGGAACGCTGGATGCCGGTGTTCATATAGGCGCCGTTGTCATAGCAGATATAGAGCATATCGTGCCCCCGCTCCATGGCTCCGGATAAAGACTGCAAGCCGATGTCATAGGTGCCGCCGTCGCCGCCGAAGGCGATGAATTTCACTTCTCTGTTGATCTTCCCCTGTTTTCTCAGCGACCGGTAGGCGGTCTCCACCCCACTTAGAGTCGCGGCAGCATTTTCAAACGCATTGTGGATGTAACCACAACGCCAGGCGGTGTAAGGAAAAATCGTACTGGCCACTTCCAGGCAGCCGGTGGCATTGGCCACCACCACCGGCCGATCCCCCAGATCCCCCACGGCCAGGGCCACCTGCCGTACCACCACCGGGGCCACGCAGCCGGCACACATACGATGGCCCGGTGAGAAAAAAGATTCGTGCTCCATAAGCTCCTTTAGATTAGGCACGAACTATCGCCTCCTCCCGTACACCTAGATACCGCACCAGCGGATCGGCCTCGCCCGTAGTAACCATGTGCTCCAAGTCCCGATAAACACTTCTGATGTCAGCTAGATTTGCATCCCGACCGCCCAGGCCATAGATGTAATTTACCGCCGGCGGCCGCGTGGGCGCATCGTACAAAGCGGCCCGGACTTCTTTAAACAGCGGTCCACCAAAACCGGCATAGCTGTCGGTCCGATCCAAGATGGCAATGGCTTTTACCGGGGCCAAGGCTGCTTTGATTTCTTGATAGGGGAAGGGCCGGAAAACCCTAGGTTTAAGGACCCCGGCTTTAATCCCTAGCTGGCGTAGTTCATCCACTACCACCCGCGTCGTGCCAGCGGTGGACGATAGTACCACAATAGCTATCTCGGCATCATCCAGCTGGTACGGTTCCAGCAAATCATAGTGGCGGCCGGTCAAAGCTTGGTACTTTTGGGCGATCTCACGAATCACCGGCTGGGCCCTTACCATGGCTTCGGCCTGAGCGCGCTTGATTTCCATGTAATAATCATACAGGGCCAGCGGACCCACTGTAACCGGGCTATCCAGATTAAGGAGCGCCGGCCGGTGAGGGATAAATTCGCCCCCAAAACGCTGCACGTCCTCGTCCGCTAAAATCTCTAAGTTCTCCAAAGCATGGCTGATAATAAAGCCGTCCATGCAGACCATAACCGGCAGCTGAACGTCGGGATGCTCGGCGATTCTTACGGCCTGGATCAAGTTATCGTAAGCTTCCTGGGTGTTTTCTGAATACACCTGGATCCAACCGGCATCTCGGGCCCCCATGGTATCGCTGTGGTCGCCGTGAATGTTGATAGGCCCGCTTAAGGCCCGATTCACCACCGGCATTACAATGGGCAACTGGTTAGAAGCAGCAATATACAGTACTTCGAACATATAAGCCAGCCCTTGCGACGACGTGGCCGTCATGGCCCGGACCCCGCTGGCTGCCGCTCCCACCACTGCACTTAGAGCCGAGTGTTCGCTTTCCACGGTAACAAACTCCGTCTTTACCATGCCGTTGGCCACGTAACTGGAAAACAGTTGCACAATCTCCGTCTGCGGCGTAATCGGGTACGCCGCCACCACATCGGGGTTGATCTGCTTCATGGCTAGAGCCATGGCTTCGTTTCCCGTAAGCGCAATTCTCTCTTGCAACATGTTCCCTCCCTTAAGGTATGGCTGTTAAGGCATGTTTTATGTCACTCTGAGCGCACTGAAGAGTCTTTCCTGCGCTTCGCCTGGATCCTTCGCTTCGCTCAGGATGACAAATGGCAACCTTTAGGATGTCAAATTGTGACCTGGTGACCTTTAGGATGTCAAATGGCAACCTTCAGGATGATAATCTTGACCATCTTCTATGCTGTGACTTTTCACACAGTCTGACAAACCCGATGCCAGCAACGCGGAAGCGTTATCCGCTCTCGGTCTCATCCACCATCTCCAACGCCTTAGGCTTAGACGGACACTCGTTGGCGCAAATACCGCACCCTTTGCAGTGCTTATAGTCGATTCCTGCCACCTTGCCTCCTTGGTTTAGGATGGACGAATCGGGACAGTAGACAAAACAGCGCAGGCATTGGATACAGTTTTCTTCGATCCAGACTGGCTTGATCGTGCGCCAATCCCCGGTCTCGTACTCGGCAGCGTTACCTTTTTTCTCCAGCCAGCCGGCCACCGGCACTTCTTGCCACGACAGCAATCGGCTCACTCGCCCTGCACCTCCTTATGCGCTCGGCGCACCGCCTCCAAGTTACCTTGAACAATTTGCGGCCGGTCGGCAAATTTACGGGCCAGTTTCTTTTCCGTATCCACTAATAGCTGCTGAAGCGACATAATCTCCGTCACCCGCACTAACGCCCCCAATAGCGGCGTGTTAGGGATCGGCCGGCCGATGGTCTCCTCGGCAATGCGGCTGGCATTGACGGTATACACCCGCTGGCCTTGAGTTTTAAGCGCCGGCTTAATATCACTGGGACTGCGATCGGTGTTAATGAGAATCATGCCATCTGGCGGCATACCGCTGGTAACATCACCGTGGCGGATCAAGGTGGGATCCAGCACCACCACGATCCGGGGCTCGGTAACATGACAATGCAGCTCGATGGGCCGGTCGCTGATGCGGGTAAAAGCCTGCACCGGGGCTCCCATCCGCTCCGGTCCGTATTCAGGAAAGCCTTGGATGAATTTGCCTGCTGCTGCCGCGGCTTCAGCCAACAGTTGGGCGGCTGTTTTAGCCCCTTGGCCACCGCGGCCGTGCCACCTAATCTCCAATATTTCAGCCACAACTTTACCTCCTTTAACAGTTGACCCCACTGTCCCTATCTGTGGTCTATTATCGCTGCTTACTCCCCTTGGTATTGTCAGCCTTTGCCGCTAGTATTTGCTCTAACCACAAGCTTTATCACATTTCGGACCTGAGCCCGATGTCAGTAGAAAAATGTATACAAGTTTTCAAGTTAAGGGAGGAAATCCCCCACTTTGTGTGGAATTTAACTAAGCACGGCTGTCTTCGTTTGATTAAATTATAGCCGGTATCGTCTGGTACGCCCTCCAGAAGATCCGGCTAAAAAAGGGGTCGATAATATGTTCAAACAAACTGTAGATGGCAACACGGCAGCGGCCCACGTGGCCTATGCCTTTAGTGACGTAGCTGCCATCTACCCCATCACACCGTCTTCGCCCATGGCCGAGCTTGGTGATGCTTGGGCCGCGCATGGGCGCAAAAACATTTGGGGCCAAAAGCTGCTTGTCTCTGAGCTGCAATCGGAAGGAGGGGCCGCCGGCGCGGTCCATGGCTCGCTGGCCGCCGGTGCCTTCACCACCACCTTTACCGCCTCCCAGGGGCTACTGCTGATGGTTCCCAACATGTACAAGATCGCCGGCGAGCATCTGCCGGCAGTGTTCCATGTCACCGCCCGGGCAGTGGCAGCACATGCTCTGTCCATTTTCGGTGACCACTCCGACGTCATGGCCACTCGCCAGACCGGGTTTGCCCTCCTGGCCTCCGGTTCGGTCCAAGAGGCCCATGACATGGCCCTGATAGCCCACCTGGCCACTATCAAGGCCGAAGTGCCTTTTGTCCATTTCTTCGATGGTTTCCGTACATCTCACGAGATCCAAAAAATTGAGATGCTGGACTACGATGAAATGGCCCAACTGGTAGACATGGAAGCGGTGAAGAAATTCCGTCAGCGCGCCCTCACTCCAGAACAGCCCATCCAACGGGGCACAGCGCAAAACCCGGATATTTTCTTCCAAGCCCGCGAAGCCGGCAACCCGTATTACCTGGCCACTCCGGATATTGTCCAAGAGGTAATGGACGAGGCGGCCACGGTTCTGGGACGGCGTTACCGTCTGTTTGATTACGCCGGCGCGCCCGATGCCACTGATGTTATTATAACAATGGGTTCCAGCATCGAAGCCGTGGAAGAAACAGTCAATCACCTGGTGGCCCAGGGTCGCAAAGTGGGCGTGGTGAAAGTGCGACTGTATCGTCCGTTCTCAGCTAAACATTTCCTCCAGGTATTACCGGCCACCTGTAAGCGGATTGCCGTCCTGGATCGGACCAAAGAACCAGGTGCCGTAGGTGAACCGCTGTACCAGGATGTTTGCACTGTCCTGAAGGAAAACGGCAAGAAAATTACCGTCATCGGCGGCCGCTATGGTCTGGGTTCCAAGGAATTTACCCCGTCCATGGTAAACGCTGTGTTCGAAAATCTAGCCGCGGTCGGTCCCATCAATCACTTCAGTGTGGGTATTGTGGATGACGTAACCTTCAACTCGCTCCCAATAACCAAAGAAATCACCGCTGAACCGGAAGGTACCATTCGCTGCAAATTCTTCGGTCTAGGTTCGGACGGCACAGTGGGTGCCAACAAAAACTCCATTAAAATCATCGGCGACTACACCGATATGTATGCCCAAGGCTACTTTGTCTACGACTCCAAGAAGTCAGGCGGAATCACCATTTCTCACCTGCGGTTCGGCCATGTCCCCATCACCTCTCCTTATCTGATCACCGAGGCCGACTTCATCGCCTGCCACAATCCGGCCTACGTTGGCAAGTACGACCTGTTGGCCGGCATCAAGCAAGGCGGAACCTTCCTCCTGAACTCACCCTGGAGTCTGGAGCAGATGGAAACCGAGCTGCCGGCAGCATTAAAGCGCACCATCGCTAAGAAGCAGCTCAAATTCTACAACGTAGACGCCGAGAGTATTGCCTCGGAAGTGGGTCTGGGCGGACGGATCAACACCATTATGCAGACCGCCTTCTTCGAGATTGCCAATGTTATTGAGCCTAAACAAGCCATTGAATATATCAAAGAAGCCATCCGAGAAACCTTCGGTCGCCGCGGCGAAAAGATCGTCAACATGAACATCGCCGCCGTGGATAAAGCCCTGGAGGCCCTGGAAGAGATCCATTATCCGGCCACGTGGGCCGAGGCCAAGGACCTGCCGGTGGAAGAAGTAGAAGAGCCGGATTTTGTTAAGAATGTGATGCGGCCCATGCTGCGCCTGGAAGGGGATAAACTCCCTGTAAGCGCTTTCAGCCATGACGGTTCCTTCCCTGTAGGTACCACTAAGTATGAAAAACGCGGCATTGCCGTGGAAGTACCGCGCTGGCTGCCGGAAAACTGCATCCAGTGTAACCAGTGCGCCTTCATCTGTCCCCATGCTGCCATCCGGCCCTATCTGGCCACGGAAGACAGCCTGAAAGATGCACCGGCCGATTTTGTCGCTGTACCGGCCAAGGGCCTGCCTAAAGACAAGGCCGATCTGGGACTTAAATTCCGTCTCCAGCTATCACCGCTGGATTGCACCGGCTGCAGCAACTGTGTGGACGTTTGTCCGTCTAAAGACAAGGCCCTGGTGATGGAGCCGTTGGCCTCGCTGGCAGAAAAAGAAGCCGTCAACTGGGAATTTGCCCAAACCCTGCCGGAAGTAGATAGCGGCACCTCGCTGAGCACCGTAAAGGGAAGCCAGTTCTCCCAGCCGCTGTTTGAGTTCTCCGGTGCCTGTGCCGGCTGCGGTGAGACTCCTTATCTCAAGGTCATCACCCAGCTCTTTGGCGATCGCATGATAGTGGCCAATGCCACCGGTTGCTCATCCATCTACGGCGGCAGTGCTCCCGCCTGCCCCTACACCACCAACCGCCAGGGTCGGGGACCGGCGTGGGCCAACTCCTTGTTCGAAGATAACGCTGAATTCGGCTTTGGCATGAGCTTGGCAGTAAAGAGTCGCCGGGAACAATTAGCCGAACTGGTAAAACAGGCTCTGGCCCAGGAAGGCCTTGATGCCGAGCTTAAAGGCGCTCTGGCCCAGTGGCTGGAAAACAAAGACGATGCTGTTGGCGCCCGCCAGGCAGGCGACGCCATTAAGGCACTGCTCCCAGCAGCCTTGGCCGAGGCCGATGGGGCGCTCAAGTGCTACCTGGCTCAAATTGCCGAGCATAGCAACGATCTAGGCAAGCCGTCCCTGTGGATCTTTGGCGGTGACGGTTGGGCTTATGATATCGGGTACGGCGGACTGGATCANNCAACACCGGCGGTCAGTCCTCCAAGGCCACGCCCACCGGGGCTACGGCCAGATTTGCGGAGGCCGGCAAACCCACCAAGAAGAAGGATCTGGGGCTCATGGCCATGACTTACGGCTATGTCTATGTGGCCTCAGTCGCCATGGGTGCCAACCGCAACCAATACTTGAAAGCCATCACAGAAGCCGAAAGTTACGACGGCCCGGCCCTGATTGTGGCTTATGCACCGTGCATCAACCACGGTATCAACATGAGCCGCAGCCAGTACCAACAGAAGCTGGCCGTGGACGCCGGTTACTGGCCGCTGTATAGATTCAATCCGGAGTTAGCCAAAGAGGGTAAGAACCCCCTCACCTTAGATTCCAAGGAACCCACGCTTGATTATATCGAGCACCTCCGGACCGAAATTCGGTACAACGCCTTAGAGCGTCAGTTCCCCGATCGGGCTGAAGAGCTGTTTGCCAAAGCAGCCGAAGAAGCTCGGGCCCGCTACGAACTGTACAAGAAGCTAACCCAGCTTTAGCACCGGCTCACCCCTGTCATTCTGAAGGAGCGTAGCGACTGAAGAATCTTAACTGGGCAGGCAGGATAGCAACAATGGAAGCTTTCATGGCATAAAAAAGGGCCGTTCCCTTAGCTTTCACTTAAGGGGACGGCTCCTTTTCTATTATCATGGTTGGTCGGCCTGAGTCGTTTCATCCATGCCTTAAACGGGCACGTTTTGGCCACTACCTTGTATACCCTTGATGGTGCAGACGGTTTTGGCGGCCGATAAATTCGGTCTCCATGGTTCAAGCTTATGGACATTGAACGCCTCCCCTTTCCTTCACCGCCGTTACCCCTGGGGGGCTCCCAGATCATGAGGAACTGACTCCCGCCCTATGGTACCAACTTCCCCCGGACCACTAACCTTAGCGACGGTTTCCGGCTGTAGTCACAAGTGATTAGGGTAATGAGCTTCTCCTCGCCCACAGGCTCCAGTACCCAGGTTTCCTCCGGCTTAACCACCAGCACTTCAAACACCCGGTAAAGATAAGTATTGTCCGGACCGATAAACTCCATGCGGTCGCCTTTACCCAGCTCATGCAAGCGGTTAAAGTGGCGGCCGTAAGTGCGCATACGATGGCCGGCGATCACGTAGTTGCCCACTTCTCCCGGCCCGGCAGTATCGGCCACATGGGCCACCGAGATGTTCAGGTTCTCTTTAGTATCTTTCTTCAGCACCGGAATCTTCAGCCCAATCTTGTCGATGGCCAGGATCCCTTCCATATTTTCCTGGATGTATTTCTCCCGGGCCGGGTCCGGAGCCGGCCCTGGGGCAGGGGCTGTCGCTTCCTCCTGCCCCACACCTGTCTCTTTAGCCGCCGCCAGTACCGCTGCCGACTGGACCTTCCCCCAACCCTGAAGAAACTGCTGCTGGCGGTAATCGAAATATCGTTCCCGCGCCGCAGGGTAAGCCAGCAAACCTAGGCCGGTTAGAATAAGAATTGCCGCCAACAACCGCCGCATGAGTATTCAATCCTTTGCCTCTTATTTTGTCATCCTGCCTGTCCAGAGCGAAGCGTGGGGAGCGAAGCGTGGGGAGCGAAGCGTGGGGAGCGAAGCGTGGGGAGCGAGGCGGAGGGAGCGAAGCGAAGGATCTTCCCTAGCGAAGGGGACGGGCCGGGTCGGAGCCCGGTCCCTATGCCCTGGTGGCAGAATCAACACCCCGTGGAGGGGGGGCTCCGTGCCCGCCCAGTTCCCCGTTAACACACGCCGTTGCGGTGGTATTGGTAGGGGCTGGGACAGAGCCCAGCCCCTACCCGTTGGCTGAGTGGTAAACGCCTCGTCCCTACCGGCGTTTCCGGCCCCAGGCCATCTGCGTCCCGGCCAGGAGCGCCAACCCCCCGAGCAGATAGAAAGGAGTGGGCGCCTCTTCGCCGGTCTTAGGCATCACCGGCGGCACACCGATGGGTACCGGCTCCGGCGGCACCTCTAGCGGAGGTTCGGGCGGGATCTCCGGCGGCCCTATCGGCGGCTCCTCCGGCGGCACCTCTATTTCCTCGGGCGGTTTGGGTTTGGGTTTGTCGCCCCCATCCCCTCCGCCGTCATCGCTGGTTTGAGCGGTAAATATCCACTTCACACTGGCAGTCTTCCCCTGGTAATCATTCCCTGTTTCCGGACCAGGGAGATGAACTGTAGCCACCAGGTTTCCGCTTTCTCCAGGACGAAAGCGACCCAAAGAAATGGTATCGCCGGCAAATCCGGCTACCGGTCCCTGGTACAACTTCTCCCCCCGGTAAGTGACCGTAAGCTCCAGCAACTCCAGTAGACCAGGCTCTAAATCAGGGTCGTCTGTTAGATCTTTGGCCTGGAGCCAAAGATCGTACCACCGGGAGTAATTATTTCGGATCTTAATAGTTGCCGTCCGGGTATCCCCTGGATTCATGTTTTTTAAATCAAACAGCTTTCCCTGTGCCGGCACCAGTACCAACCCCGCCGACTCTCCTACCAGCTCTAGATCTATCGGCTGGGCCCAGGCCGGTGCCGCTACCAACAATAACACCACCGTCATGACCACTGTCACTATAATCTTCGTTCTTGTTTTCAAACGGCTACCCTCCTTTCCTCCAGGGGGTAGATAGTCTCTAGCGGGCCGAGCCCCGGTAACCGCTGGGCCAGGCCCGCATTGGCGTTATGTTGCTTTAGGATTCTTCAGTCGCTACGCTCCTTCAGAATGACAGAACCTTCTCGGTTGTCATCCCGAGCCCCTACTATTCGTCATCCTGAGCCCCTATTCTTTGTCATCCTGAGCGTAGCGAAGGATCTTGCTTAGCGCAGGAAAGACTCCTCACTTCGTTCGGAGTGACAGTTAAGTTGGGTTCGGGGTGACATGAAAGTTAGGTTCGGAGTGACATAAAAGTGAGTTCGGAGTGACAAATAAGATGGTATAGACAGTTTAAGGCGACCACGGCTGCACGCCAGGCGGCAAAGAAGTAAGTCCCCAAACGGTCTGGTACGCATTATGGGAAGCCTGCACCGCCTCGGCGCTAACCACGATGTCCAGGGTCTCGCCTTGATACTCCTCGCCGGTGGTAGCCGGGTCCAGGGTCACTGAAGCCAAGAGCAGTTCTGTGACTTCGCCTTGGTACAGGATAGACTTGTAGTAATACCAGCCGTCTGAATAGACCCAGTAGGTACTGAAGCTGGAATCAAATGTAAGTTGCACATTGTCAATGGGCAAGCTGGAATCAGACCAAACCGGGGTCAACGCCACCCGCACATAGACGCCCTTGGTGCCGATGCTCTTCACCGAGACTTCTTTGGTCGCGGTCTCGCCTGGCTGCCAAGCGGTCGGCGGTGTGAAGCTTTCTTCTACCTCAATCACCACCGTGCCGGCGGTAAACTGGTTGGTTTTAGACTCTGGGGTAGAGCCAAACCAAGCTGCAGTGCCGCCCACCACCAGCAGCCCAGCCAGAGACAAAACCAGTAAACCGATCAAGATGCTTTTTCTCATTTTACTCTCTCCCCCTCCTCTCCAGAGGGTAGAATGGGATCCGGCCGGGCCGGTAACTTGCCGGAACCGGCCCTTTTCCTCTGCCTGGAACTAACTGAGTCGGAGCGGAAAGCGCGAGATATACATTGGCATCAACGGCATCCTACTCTAAGCCGCGCCGCCGTTGTCCTCACCGTTATCCCCGTTCTCCCAGGGTAAATTGGTCATCCCCCACACGTCTTTGTAAGCATCGTTGGTGCACTGCACTGCATCGGCCTTGACAACGATCCGGAAAACCTTGCCTTGGTACTCGTTACCTGTTTCCAAGCCTTTCAGGGTAACTGAATTTAGCAGCAATTCTGTTTCTCCATTTGCAGGGAGGGTACTCATGTAGTAATAGTAGTCACCCTGCTTCATCCAGTCGGTCTCATTCCAATTGAGGGTAACATTGCCGGTTCCTAAAGAAGAATCAACCACAAACGCATCCTCAACTATATTGCCCCACTCCGGTGTCAACTTAACTCTGACATAGGCGCACTTGGTACCTTCATTAACAATACTGATTTCTTTGGTTGTGGTATCGCCTGGGTTCCAGTTTGTCTCTACTGCATACACGTCATTAATACTAATCTCTACCGTGCCGGCGGTAAACTCGTTGGTTACCGGTTCCGCTGTGGCGGTGAACCAGGCCATGGTGCCGCCGATGATCAGCAGTGCGGCCAGGGACAGGACCAATAAGCTAATCTGAACGCTTTTTCTCATTTAAGCTTTCCTCCTTAAGGTTTAGATTTGATGGAAAACCTTAGAACGCCGCTTAATATTACGCTTGACGGCTATTGGGAGCTGTTTTTTGTTCCACCTCCTCGCCGTCGTTCTTATGACGCAGCTGTTTTTCCGCCAGTTGGGTCCGGACCAGCTCTGCCACCACCACCAGCGCCGCCAGGCCGAACAGAACCAGCTGTCCTTGCCCGGTGCGAGTGTAGGCGAACAGGTAGCCCGCATAGGGCATAGTGAGCACTACCTTGCCCACCAGTTGCCGTGCCTTCACCGGCAGGGGGTCCCGGGCATTGTTAGCGTCGCCTTTGGTGTAAAAGAGCAGGCCGTTATCGGTATCGGTCTCCAGCTCCGCTACCCGGTGGGTGGTGAGGCTGCCGCTGTGTTCACTGCGATAGGTGATGATATCCCCCGGCACCACTTCTTTCGCTGGCAACGGTCGCACCGCCACCAGGCTGCCCAGGGCCACCGCCGGCTCCATACTGCCGCTCATAACGATATAGATTTTGTGGCCGAAGACAGCCGGTTCGGAGCCGGTGAGCTTACTCTGGAGGAGAAAGAAGGTAAGCAACACCGCCGTGGCTGTAAGCAGAACTACAATGGACTTGGTAACAGCCGCCCCTGCTCTTTTCCACCGGTTGGCAGTCATCTGGGACCATCCTCTCTTTAACTACACATTCCATAACCGAATCCTACTTAAGCGGGCTGACAGGGTTTCTCGCCCCTTATAGGGCAGAGAAGCTCCGGAAGCGACATTACAGCGATCAGCTATCAGCCGGTAACTCACTTTCTTCCAGGATCTCGTCCCGCTGCTCGGGGCTCAGCACCGCCTCGGGCCATTCCGGCAGCTTCGTTTGATTGAGTCTCAGGCGCAGACGAATTCCCAGTACTCCCCTCGGGGCCACTGGTCCAGGAGCCCACAGTAAAGGTATTGGTTTCTTCATCATCATCCCAGAACCAGGAATCGTTGACCTTTTTGTTGGTGACAGTAACATGGTGAATATCGTTAATGTTTTCGGTGGTAATAGTCACAGAGGTTGGGCTGATGCTTACACACTGGTAATTCATAGGTGCCACTTCCCGAATTGTATAGGTACCCGGCTCCAGCCCCTGAATGGTGGCCGACTGGCCATGAGCCAGCATCATGCTCCACTTGTGGCCGTTACCTTGCACATAAATGGGGAACTTCTTGGTGGTGCTGCCGTTTTGCACGCTCTTTGTAACCTTGATGAACCCTTTAAGGATCGTTACCTTCACCGTGTCGGACTTAGAGCAGCCGTACGCATCGGCAACTGTCACGGTGTAAATCGTGTCTTCCCCAGGTTCCACCGCCGGATTTGCTTCTGTGGAACTCCAGTTGCCATCCGTGTCACAGGTCCAAAGGTAGGTGTAAGGGGAAGTACCTCCAGACGCCGTAGGGCTGCCACCTAATTGGGTGCTGCTCCCCAGCGCCACTTCCCGATCCGGTCCGGCATCCACTGTGAACGGCGGCGGCACATCTACCAAGGGAATTGGGAAATCCTTGGTTTGGTTAGGATTCTCATTGATGTCGGTATAGGTTAAGGTAGCCCAATCATTGGTAGGGACTTCGGTGCCACCTTCATAGCCCTCTTTGGCCCGAATCTTATAGCTTAAAGTAGCACTGGTGCCGATGGTACCGGCTTCCCAGGTGATAATCCCGGTGGTCTCCTCATAACTCACTGGAGCTGTAGGACTACTCTGGAAACTCCCAGGCACCAATTCGAAGTTAGCCGGTATTTTGTCGGCAACTACAGCATGGGTCGCCGAGTAATTGAGTTGCTGCGAGATCTGGCTGTAGATTTCGGACAGGTCCGCGGCTGAGAAGGTCTCATAGTAACCGGCGTTCTGGGCTTTTTGCATGGTATCCCGGGCTAAGGGCACGCACTTAGAGGGAACTTCCCCTAGCAGGTTCACTGTAAACACTTGATAACCTAAAGCGTGACAGCTTTGACCGGCCGTGTAAGCGGCAGTGGTGTGATCGTTATGAGCTGTTGGTTCGCTAGGCCCGTACCGGCGGCCAATACTCACTGTAGGTACACCGTCGGTTAAAAAGACGATGGCTTTGTTAGCTTCCGCTCGTCCACCAGCCTGCATCAAGTTTCTAGCCCGGATAAAGCCGGCTTCGGTATTGGTGCCGCCATAGGTGGCAAGACCGTTGATTGCGTTTGTTACCTGGGTTGAGTTGTTGGAAAATCCCTGTTCAATTTTGGTATCCCTGTTAAGATTGCCTAGGTTCCAACCAAAAAACCCAGGGTCGTAAGCAAAACTGACTACCGCTACTTTGTTTGCGGAGTTCTGTAGCACTTGTTCAGCAAACTCTTTAGCCGCTTCTTTGGCATAGTACAAAGATGATGGACTACCGGAATCCATACTGTTGGAGCAATCGACTACCAGAATCACGTCCACTGGCTTTTCCGGTGGCGGGGTTCCGGTGATACCCAAGGTTACCTGATAAGCCCGACAGCCCTGGGTCCGCTGGGCGCTTTTGCTGACCGCAACGGTGTCTGTGTAACTGGAAAGCCCTACCTTCCCCGCTGAAAACAGCTTCCTAACGGCCTTTACCATTGAGCTCGGCTCTGGTTGGGGTTCAGCAGCCGGGACCGGGATGCGGTCGAAGGGGGCCACCGATTCCCAATCGTCCGGTAGGGATGGCAATTCGCACTCTTTGAAAGCTGGATTGTTCACCTGTTCATCAACCACAATTAGGGCCTTGCCCTGGCCGCTGACGGCACTCCCGGTACATTCACCCTCAGCGTAAGCCCCGACGCCGAAATACCCCAGGTAGAAGTTGTAGGGAATGTCGAACTCGGCTGCCAGCGCCGTTTCTTCGCCGCTGGCCAAAAAGTCAACTCTGGCATTAAGCTCAGCCAGGGGCACCCAGAGGCGAATGTCCGACAGAGATTCCGTGCCGCGGTTAGACAGTGTTATGCTTAGATGCACTGTATCGCCGGCTCGGTATTCCCCTTTATCGGTTTGAATGTCCACCAATAAGAGCGCCGGGACCATCGGAGCTAGTAACACTGTCACTACTACCGTGGATTCGGCTCTTATCTCTTGGCCTTCATACTCTCCCTGGACGAAAACGCTGTTGGTGACTTTATCCTGGGCAAAATCTTCGGGGATAGCAAAAGTGCTGCTGCCAGTCCATTGCTCTCCCACCGTCAGTTGGGCTATGATTTCATCAAGTCCGGTTAGGGTATCTTGAACCGTAAGGTCCGTAAGATCCACCTGGCCGCTGTTGGCTACGGTGACTGTGAAGTGCACTGTCTCCCCCGGTTGATACCGGTCCCGGTCGGTTTTGATGCTAACAGTCAAGCTCGGCTGAACCGGCGGAAGTATGATCACATCCACCGTGACAGTGGAGCTGTCGCTGACCGGTATGGGGTCTTCTTCCTCTTTAGTGTAGGCGCCGCTGACAGAAACCGAGTTCGTTATCTGAAGCTGGTGGTAGTCCAAGGGAATGACATACTCACAGTAGATTCTCTTGGCACTACCCACCGCCAGCGATATGGTTTGGCTGAGCCCGCACAAAGTGTCTTCTACTAATAGCCCGGCCAGGTCCACGTTCCCGTTATTCTCCACATCGATGGTAAACCGAGCGGTGTCCCCTGGGGCATAGGCCATTTGATCGGTGGTAATGACTACGTCCACCGCCGGCTTGGCCGGCTCTTGTACCGGCGGCTGTTCGGCTTGAACCAGTCCGGCAATAGCTGCGTTCAAGGCTGCTAAGACAGCATCCACTTCCTCTTGGGTAGCTTCTCCGTCCGCCAAGGCAGCTTGAGCGGCTGCTAAGGCACCGGCCAAGGTTCCCCAGCTTTCTTCAGTGTAGCCTTCTTCCTCCAAGTGAGACGCTGCATCAACTGCTGTCTGCAAGGCGCTACTATCTACTTCTTCTGGTTCCGTTGGTTCAACAGGCTCTTCTGGTCCGGGCTGATTGCCTGGATCATTAGGGTCTACCGTCGGATCCTCTGGCTGGACTGGGTCCTCGGAGCCCGGTGGATTCTCTTGGTCGCCTGGCCCTGGACCCGGCTCTTCCGGCCACGGCAAATTACCTGGGTCGTCAGGATCCACTCCAGGATCATCCGGATCTTCAGGGTCTTGCACACCTGGCTCCTCTGGTTCGGCTGGCTCCTCCGGTTCTGCGGCGTCCTGGGAACCGGGTTCCTCTTGGTCGCCTGACTCTGGGTCCGGCTCTACCGGCCCTGGCTGATTGCCCGGATCATCAGGATCCACCGCCGGGGGCTCCTCCGGCCCTTCAGCGCCCGGGTCTTCTGGGTCTTCCGGATCCTTCGGGTCTTCCGGGTCTTCTGCAGGTTTTACCGGTCCTCCCGTCCCATCCGGTTCCTCGGCGCCGGGCTCTTCTGATTCTTGTTCCACCAAAGATCCCGCTCTACTATCTCCAATCTCCACATCCGCCAGGATGCCTTCTGTCACCTGAGATTCAATTTCCTCAGCCAAGGCCAGACCCTGCAGTCCAGTTCCCAGCACTAACAAAACAGCCACGCTGACGGCGAGCAAACTGGATATCCTTTTCATCATTCTCTTTTCACCTCCATTCTGTCCGTGGTTGGTTGGTCTGTTGCCAAGTCCGAAACTGATCCATGTCTCCTCTTGATTGTAATGCCTCCTCTAACAGATGAATCAGCTCCATAAAGCTGCGAAAAGACAACGCCTTTTCTTGGTCTATCCACTGTATTATCCCTTGGGTGCTAGTATGTTGGGTATACAGGACTTTGACCAAGAAGGTGTTGCTACTTGTTTGCCGAGCAGGGTATTCACAAAGTGCATCGATGTTTTCCACCGCTGCTTCCTCCCCCTGTTCTTTTTGAGATACCTGCAACCGGACGAAATCTCTAAGTACAAAAACTTCCAAACTTGCTACCTAAATCCACTATATCAGGGCCGAGTTATATCTACCGTACAACTTAGTAACAACCGGCGTACAAGAGAGTCACATTTTTGTACATCGGAGTCACAACTGAGTTACAAGACAAAAAAATAACAGTTCCCAGGTGCTGCACCTGGGAACTGGGTTGGAGATAGTGTATTAGCCGAAGAATGAGTCTGTTTGAGTTAGAGGCTGGAACCTCATTTCTATGTTCACTTTACCCTGGTTGGTTAACTCCTGTAGTTGGCTCCGAAGTCTACGCGTTACTGCGTTCAGGTTTTCTCGCTGCTGTAATGTTAACAGAATGAGAAGTTGATTGTCATTCCACCGGGCAAAGACATCGCCCTTACGTAAGGAGGATTGCAGCAGTCGGGTGAGGGTCTCCATGGCAGCCTGGGTTTCTTTGCCAGCTAGCCCTTGCCTGCAGCCGGAAATGGTAATCAAACCCAAAAAATCGGCTTCCTCGGTTCGTAAGCTTCTTCGTTTTTCCAACTGGCACAAAAACCGAAAATAATCAATATCACAGCATAATGCCCCGGCCATATCATCT